>AUXO012268489.1_pt1 | contig 11250 bp, 7 predicted proteins | sample 768731 | NCBI WGS metagenome assembly AUXO01 (sample SAMN02715735, study PRJNA202380) | gut metagenome | biome: sheep rumen | host: Ovis aries | place: New Zealand: Palmerston North | reverse complement strand
TCGCCCTCAACAAGCAGCCGGCCGTTCTCGAATATCATAGCATTCCCGCCGTACACCACATCCTGCGTCGACTCGCCAAAGCCACACGAGGCATAGACATAGCCGCTCATGGTGCGGGCACTCTGCTGGGCCACCAACGAGCGCAAGTAGCGATGCTTGCCTATCAGCTCGTCGCTGGCTGAACAGTTGAAGATGATATCGGCACCGGCCATGGTCAGGTTGTTGCTTGGTGGTATAGGAGCCCAGACATCCTCGCAAATCTCGACGCCAAACCTGACACCATCAGCAGTCTGAAACAGCTTCGGCTCCGACGACAGCATCAGTCGCTGACCAGCCATATAGATCTCGGTAGGATTCAAGTCCTGCGCTGAAGCAAACCAACGCTTCTCGTAGAACTCATTGTAGTTGGGCAGATAGGTCTTAGGCACAAGGCCCAGAATAGCACCCTGCTGGATAACCGCAGCACAGTTGAGCAGCAGTCCGCCAGCCAGTACAGGAAGTCCCACGATACTGATAACATCGAGCTTCCGTGTGAAGTCAAGCAGCATCATCAGACCTTCTTCGGCCTTTGACAGCAGCAACTGTTCCTTGAAGAGATCCTGACAAGTATAGCCCGTGATGGCAAGCTCGGGGAAACAAATCACCTCCACATGCCCACCCTCAGCGACAGCTATCAGCTTCTCTATCTCCTGGATGTTGAACTCAACATCAGCCACCTTCACGGCAGGAACCGCAGCAGCTACTTTAATGAATCCGTACTTCATAGTTTATTCTTTTATTTCGATAATCCGATTTTCTGCTTATTTCCTTTTCGCATGCGACTATTATGGAATCAACAATGAGGAGTCGCCATAGCTCAGAAACCTGAATTCGTGGGCCAAGGCGTAGTCGTATATCTTGCGCCAGTCGCCATGCACAAAGGCACTCACCAGCAGCAACAGCGTAGACTGGGGCTGATGGAAGTTGGTGACCAGCATCTTCACCACCTTATAGTCATAGCCCGGAGCAATGATAATCTGAGTAGAAGAGTGGAGCACCGACAACTGATGCCGGTCCATCCAGTCGAGCAAAGCCTGCAGAGCCGCTACGGAGGCAGGAACATCCGACCTCTCACTGCTGCCATCAGCCATCTCATACGGTTCCCACTGATTGACATGCAGCTGTTCTTCAGTCAGGTCGAGATTGTCAAGCACCTTCAGTCCCATATAGTAGAGACTCTCCAAGGTCCTGACACTCGTGGTACCCACCGCAATAGCCTCGCCATGATGGGCTATCAGGCGCTCGATGGTTTGCCGACGCACGGCAATATACTCCGTGTGCATAGGATGCTCCCCGATGGTCTCGCTTTTCACGGGACGAAACGTTCCCGCCCCCACATGGAGCGTCACTTCTTCGCGTTCTATCTGGTGGGCATCGATGTCTGAAAGCACTCGCTGCGTAAAATGCAGCCCGGCGGTAGGCGCTGCAACACTACCCTTTATCTTCGAGTATACTGTTTGGTACGTTGTCTTGTCACTTTCCTGAGTGGCGCGGTTCAAATAGGGCGGAATGGGCAACTCACCGGCAGCATCAAGCACTTCGGCAAACGACACACCACCTGTCCACTCAAACTCCACCAGTTGACTTGTGCCATGCTCCCCCACCCTCGTAGCCTTAATGGTGCAAGGTGTCCCCTTGATGCTACATTGACGCTCTAACATAGTTCCCGCTTTCCATTTCTTCTGGTTACCCACCAGGCAAAGCCACGAGCAGCGTTCCTGCTGCTGGAACATCTGTTCGTAATCAGCTGGAGCATAGGGCTCCAGCAGGAACACCTCAATGCTGGCTCCCGTTTCCTTACGGAAATGCAGGCGCGCCTGAATGACCTTGGTGTTGTTCATCACCATCAATGCACCTTCAGGCAGGTAATGGGGCAGATGGTAGAACACATCCTCACCCACTTCACCTTTATTATATATCAATAGCTTCGAATGGTCGCGTTCCGCTATGGGAAATTTCGCTATTCGCTCGTCAGGCAACTCATAGCTATAGTCACTTATATGAATCTGTTTAGTACTCATAAAGTTCTTTGGTTATGCAATTTTTACATTCATAAATAACGAGCTATACTCGATGACCTCATCTCAACAGACTGTTACGGCAGCCTTGCAAAGGGCAAATAGCAGGGTAAGCCCCAATACAGTCATTGGCACGTAACAATCCCGAAGAGGATACTTTGCAGGGATTGTTAACCGACAGTAGATGCGATAGACCAACCATCCCACGAAGCCGCCCCAGATGAGTCCGACGGTAATGTCTCCGGGATAATGCACTCCAAGATAAAGCCGTGTATAGCAGTTGGTAAGCGACCAGCATACCATAAAGATTGTGAACAGACGCTGGCGCATCAGCAACGAGAAGAAGATGGCAATGGAGAACGTATTGGCAGCATGAGCCGAGAAGAAACCGTAGTTTCCTCCCCTATAGCCGTCCACAGTATCAATAAGATGTCCAATCTCCGGATCGTGGGTAGGACGCCATCGTGCCACCAGCGGCTTCACAATCTCGTCGTCGACAGCACCGGCCAGCGCCACACAGATTCCTGCAGCGACAAATATCAGCAGCACTTCACGCACATTGCGATTCACGCGAATCACGACAAAAAGCAAGGCCACATAAAGCGGTATCCAGGTCTGCGCGGTGGTCAGTGTCATGATGACGCTATCGAGAAACGTAGAATCGCTGCCATTCAGGGCCAGCAGCAAATGCTTGTCGAATTGTATCAGTTCATCCATTGTTTTTCCTTTTATGTTATTTCGTTACTTCGTTCTTTTTTTCGAGATTTCGATACTTCGTTTTTTGAGATTTCGATACTCCGATGTTTCGATGCTTGCAAGAATTCGAGCTATATCACCTCTATCTCCTTGGTCTCCAACCATCCTTTCTTGCCGTCGGCAACTCGGATTTCCTTCCATCCCTTCATCGACGAGTCGGTAATGGTGACACGGGTCCCTTCGTGCAGGATAAAAAGGTCAGTGCCATTCTTCGAGGGAGTGCTCTTGACATTGACCGCAGAGCGGATGATGACGGCTCCTGTCCGATGGTCAAGCCCACGCTTCTGCTGCCATGCGAAGACATTACTGACCACAAACATCAGCAACAGGAGCAGCGCACCGAAAAAGCCCACCTTGCGCAACCAAATCCGCTCGGCAAAGAGATATGCCAGGGCCAGGACAATAGCTATAGCCAAGGCGATGAGCGCCATCCGGGCCCAGGCATCGACACTTTGTAAATTGACCAGTGAGCGGTACCACGTGACAAAGAACATCTCCGATTCAGGGGTAATCTTGTCTATCGTCTTCGAACGCGCCATCTGCAGGTTAAAGCGAATGTCCTCATCACCTGGCGACAGCAGCAATGCTCTCTCGTAGGCAATGACAGCCTGCGTAATGCTGTCCATGCGATAATAGCAGTTGCCAAGATTATAGTATAACTCTGCTGAAACACCCTGACGCAGCAACGACTTATATCCGCTGGCTGCCTGCTGGTAGTGTTCTGCAACATAGGCACTATCGGCCTCTGCCTTGGTTGCTGCGACTGATGCTACGGGAATCAACATCAGAATCAGCAATATGACAGCAGACTTTGGCATTCTGCCTTTCTTCATCGTGCTGGCTATCTGGGTGATAGCCGTCATGGCCATATCATACACTTTATTCATATTTCCTTTAGCATCACCTGGTGCATAGCGGGCATACTCGCATTCGTCCAGTGCACCGATAAACTGCTGAATAGTTTCCTCACTGACATGATGTTCAGAAAGTTTCTGACTGATGTTCTCACGAGAAAGCTGCTCAACGGGCATATTCAGCTTGTCGCCCACATAACCCCACAGTGCACGTAACACCTCATCGTAGAACTCGCCCTGATTGCCTGCAGCCATCAGCTTCGAGGCTTTCCTTAGGCGCTTGGCAGCAACCTTGTTGGCTTTGCCAGCGCGCCGTTTTACAATATCAGCATTCTCAATGGCCCGCTGGCGGAAGATAACGAACAACGAGACAAAGCCCAGGAAGAGCACAGCCAGTGCAACCCAGTATTGAATAGAACCGAAGAAGAAGTCATCAACGGCATGCTGGCGAGTCTCTCCAGTTTTGATATAATGGATGTCACTGTTCAGCTGGCGCACATCCTCCTGTCCTGTATAGGCAGCAGTCTTACCGCCATCGCCCTTGGCCACTTGCAGGGTGAACGACTCGGTGCTGACGGTCTTATACTGGTTTGTATGGGTATCAAAGTAAGTATACTCTATGGCAGGAATCTCAAACGTTCCCTGATGCCGCGGCACTGCCAGGAAGTCGTAGATGATATTGCCCTCCAGTCCCTGTGTAGTCAGTTTGGTCTGGTCGGTCACCTTGGCATCGTAGTGGTCAAAGTCCTTCGGGAACTTCACCTCTGGTTCCTTCAGCAGTTTCATATTACCAGCACCACTCACCACTACGCGAAGCTTCACGGGGTCGTTGGCTTTGACTTCCGTCTTGTCAAGAGTGGCCGAGATGGTATATGTTCCCACACCACCCGAGAAATTGGCTGGGCGTTGGGGCAACGGATCTACCTGTATGGTAATACCCGGGGCGGTAATCTTCTTCTTCACCTCCACATAGCCGGAGCCTCCGTTGAAGAATGCCTCAAAGGGGTCGACATTACGGTTCTGCTGCACCACAATGCCTTCATAGGTGATGCTGGGAACTTCCAATTTACCTGTAGTCTGCGGGAACATCACGTATTGCTGCCAGGTAACGGTACGATAAGCTTTTCCGTTAAGGTTCTCGATATGGAACTGCTTCTCTTGAGGCAGCGGAACCTCACGGGTATAGAAACTCTTCAGGTCGGCCATCTTACCATTCAACTGCGTCAGTCCCACCAGCGTATATACCTTATAGGTGAGAAGGATGGGTTCTTGCTCACGCACGTGCTGCTTTGAGGCTGTCACCTTGATAAACAAGTCACTGCCAGAAATGGCAGAGCCCGCAGCCCGGACTTCACCGTTGCCTCCCTGCTGGCGGTTGCCCTGCTGACCACCCTTTGACTCGCCCTGAACCTTGATGCGTACCTCATTGGAGTTGACCGTCTTGCCATTCACCGAGATGTGAGCCGCCGGAATAGTAAAAGAGCCTTGCTTGGTGGCCGAAAGGATATAGGTATAAGTGATAGACGACGAACTAGACATGTGTCCGTTGACCATCTGGAAGCTCGACTGGGTGCTGGTGCTGGGTCCCATCAACACATCGAAGGCATCGGGTATGTTGCCTGCCCGGAAACCGTTGGCATCGTCAGTATTGACGGTATAGCTCAGACGGAACTGTTCTCCCACAGCCACCTGACCTGGCGCACGGCCGATTAGCGTCTGAGCTATTGCCGATGTGACGAAGAATGAGGCATAAAGGATGACAAATGCTGCACAAAACAGTATTCGCCTCATTCTATTCCCATGACTGTTCATTCCCGTCATCACCATTATTGCATTAGAAAATTCTTCTTTCTTCATTCAACATTCTTCTTTAAAAAGACTACCAATTCTTTTCTAGTCTCCTGCGCTGAGGTTGTTGTTGAGCTTTTTTCATGCGTTCTTGAGTTTGCTTCTCTTCCTGCATGGCAGCGTTCAATAGTTGCTCAGCATTCTCACGGCTCATTTGTTGCTGTTGTTGCTGCTGTTGTTGTTGCTGCTGTTGCTGCTGCTTTTCTTGTTCTTGTTTCTGCTTATTCTGATCTTGCTTCTGCTTGTCCTGTTGGTCTTTGTTCTGTCCACCTTGATTCTGCTCATCCTGCTGTTGTTTTTGCTGACGCTTGCAGAGAGCCAGATTATAGCGGGTCTGGTCATCACCAGGATTGTTGCGCAGGGCTTCCTTATATGCCTCTATAGCCTCGCCGAACATCTTGTGCTGCTGGCAGATTACACCAATATTGTGAAAGGCTTGTGCCCGACGCAACGGATTGGTTTCCAATTTGGCTGCCTGCTCATACTGGATAATAGCTAAAGAATCCTTACGTTGCTGCATCAGGGCGTTGCCCAGATTATAGACCGCTTGCGCATTGCGAGGATTCTTCTCGACAGCCTTGCGGTATAGCACTTCAGCAGAGGCAGCATTGCCTTGACGGAACTGTCGGTTACCCTGGCGCACCAGCTGTCGGTCGCCTTGAGCCTGCACTCCTGTTGCCACCAGCAATAATGCCGTCAGCACCATGGCTTTCTTGCTGCGCTTAAATAGCGAGATGCGTTTCAACATGGGGTTCTTGATTTCCTGTATGCATACCTCGATGATGAGCAACAGCAGCACCAGAATGCCAACTGCCTGAAACTGCTCATCATAGTCGCTATAGATAGTGCTCGAGATTTCTTTCTTGGCCAACTTGTCCAACTCGTTGTCCAGCTGCTCCTGAGCATTACTGTTATTGTCAACATGGATATAGGCTCCTTTTCCAGCATCAGCCAGCTGACGACACATGTCCTCGTTCAGTCCCGTCATCACGGTCTGCCCGCTATTGTCTTTCAGGTAGTCGCCATTCCCTGTAGGAATGGGAGCTCCACTTGCAGAACCCACACCTAAAACATAGGTATTCATGCCCTTCTCCAAAGCTTCCCTGGCGGCATCTATGGCTTTGCCCTCATGGTCTTCGCCATCGGTAATGACGATGATAGCCTTGCCCACGCCCTCTTGCTGTGTAAAACTGTGGCTGGCCATGCCAATGGCCGCTGCAATGTCTGTACCCTGTGTGGCAATCATCGAGGGCGAGATGCTCGACAAAAACATTTTTGCCGACACATAGTCGCTTGTGATAGGCAACTGCACAAAAGCTTCTCCTGCAAAGACTATCAGCCCTATCTTATCGTTGGTGAAGTGGTCTACAAGGTTCTCTACCATCATCTTGGCTCGGTCCAGACGACTGGGTGCTACATCCTCAGCCAACATGGAGTTACTGACATCCATGCAGATAATAGTCTCAATGCCGGTGCGCTTCTCATGGCTGATGCGGGTACCCAGCTGCGGACGGGCCAGCATAACGATAATCAGTGCCAACGCTCCCATAAGTAGCCAGAACTTGACAGCAGGGCGCAGACGAGACACGTCGGGCATCAGCTGGCGCACCAGTGCTGGGTCACCAAACTTGCGCAAGCGTTTCTTCTGCAGGCGCATCATCAGCCAGCGTATCAAGAACAGCAGCGGCACCACTGCCAACAAATAGAGGTATATAGGATCTTCGAATCGAAACATTTTTCTTTCTTTCGTTAATACGTTATTATTTAGGGCAGCTTGCGGAACACGGTGATTCGCAGCAAGACCTCCAGCAGCAGCAGCAGGGCGGCAGCAAGGGCAAAGGGTTGGTAAGCCTCGTATTTCTTGCTAAATTTTTTTACATTCAGCTTCGATTTCTCCAGCTTGTCAATCTCCTTATATATGTTCTGCAGCTCACGATTGTTAGTGGCACGGTAGAAGTCACCCTCAGTAGCCCGGGCGATATCTTGTAGCGTCTGGGTGTCTATCTCCACCGGGATGTTCACATACTGTATGCCACCACCTACCTGCATGGGATACGGAGCCACCTTATTGGTACCCACGCCAATGGTGTAGACTCGTATGCCCAGGCTCTTGGCTATCTCAGCTGCCGTCATCGGAGACAGGTCTCCACGATTGTTCGAGCCATCGGTCAGCAGTATCACGACACGGCTTTTGGCCTTCGAGTCTTTCAGTCGGCTCACGGCATTGGCCAGTCCCATGCCAATAGCCGTACCGTCTTCTATCAGTCCGCGGGCGGCAATGTCGGTTCTGACACCCTGTAGCAGATTGAGCAGCGAGGCATGGTCGGTGGTCATCGGACACTGGGTGAATGCCTCGCCTGCAAAAATTGTCAGACCGATATTGTCATCAGTACGACCCACTATGAACTCTGCAGCCACTTGCTTGGCAGCTTCCATGCGATTGGGCTTTAGATCTTCGGCAAGCATGGAAGTAGAAACGTCCATAGCCAGCATGATATCGATACCTTCCACCGTTTGGTTCTTCCAAGAGTTCTGTGTTTGCGGTCGTGCCAGCACTAATACCACGAGCACGAAAACCACTATGCGCAGCAGGGGCTGCAGAGGCATCAGCACCACCTTCCAAGAGCGCGGAGCAAAGCGAAACACACTGGTGTCGCTCATCCGCATTGTAGGTTCGCTCTTCTTCCTGTATAGCAGATACCATATTATATAAGGTATCAGCAACAGCAGCAGCAACAGATATTCCTTATTGGCAAATTCCATCTCTAAATCAACAATAGATAAACACTATACACTATATAGCAGAACAGCACTATAACAACTGCGGCCAAGGCCCAAATGACAGTTTTCAGGATGCGGCGCTCCTTCTGCGAACGCTGGTCAGCCTCCGACAGTTCCGGCTTCTGCACCTCTTCGACAGGTTGGTTCTCCTGCTTCGTCTGATTGATGAAGTCAATGGCATTCACCAGGTTGGCGTCATTCTCATTAATCAGCGTCGAGTATTTGGCGAACTTCACCAGATCGGCTGTCAGGAACAACTGTCGCAGCTCGTCCAGCGACTGCTGGTCGCCGGTAGACGTCAGTCGCTCGATAATCTCGGTGCTGGTCATCTCCATGGCCGAGAATCCATAGCGTTCCTCAATATACTTGCGCAGCGTATCGGTCAATTTGGTATAGTACTCTTTCTGATTCTCCGAGTTCACCATCTTGTCGGCCTTGATTTGTTCTATCTCCTTCATGGCTTTCTGGTGAGGCAGCAGGCGCTTGACAATCTTGATACGGGCTATCACGGGCTTGTTGTCGCGCAAACGCAGATACAGGTAATAGCACAGAGCTATCAGCACCAGCACCAGCACACTGAACCAGAAGGCCGGTGCCCAGTCGTTCCACTGGAACGGATTGTCTTGCACGTCTTTCGGACCGAAGAATTTATTCAGCTGCGTGGTGTCCACCTCCACCTCAACCACTTTTAGTGCCAGCTCCGAGGTTTGCCGTTCCTTGCCGTTTACCTTCACCTTGAAAGGAGGCAGAGGGTATAGCTTACCGTCAAACGAAGTCAGCACGATGGTCATCGTCTGGCTTGTCGGATGCTGGGTAGAAAGTATCTCCACACCCGGTACTAACATCTGACGGGCCTGCAACTGGGGCCATTCCACCTTCAAGTCCCCCTCTCCCTCCACGGTCAGTGTCACCACAGCCTGCTCGCCTATCATCATTTCAATAGGGTCTATCGTGGCCTTCACGCTCTGAGCAGAGGCCACACACAGGGTGAAGAGCAAAGCAACGACGGAAATAATAGTCTTTCTCATTAGCTTCTTTGTTTAAACAACATCAGCAGGGCTTTCACATAGTCTTCATTAGTGGCCATAGACACCAGGTCAACATTACTCTTGTTCATCGTCTCACGCAACTTCTCCTGTCGCTGATGCCAATACTTCTCATACGATTGTCGTAGCCTGCGGCTCGATGTGTCGATATACTGCTCAAACCCTGTCTCTGCATCCACTATGCGCATCAGTCCCACATCGGGCAACTCGCGAGCTCGCTGGTCGTACACCTGCAGTGCCACCACATCGTGCTTGCGGTTGGCTATCTGAAGCGGCTGCAGGAAGTCTTGCCGCACGTAGAAGTCGCTCAGCACAAAGGCCGTACACCGCCGCTTGGCAACGCTGGTCAGGAACTCTAGTGCCTGCTTCACATCGGTTCGCTTCGACTCTGGTTTAAAATCCAGCATCTCGCGAATGATGTAGAGGATGTGCTTGCGTCCCTTCTTGGGAGGAATATATTTCTCAATGCGGTCTGAGAAGAACACCACACCTATCTTGTCGTTGTTCTGGATGGCCGAAAAGGCTATCGTGGCTGCTATCTCCGTCACCATGTCGCGCTTCATCTGGCGCTGCGTTCCGAAGTCCAGCGAGCCACTGACATCAATCAGCAACATCACCGTTAGCTCGCGTTCCTCCTCGAACACCTTGACATAGGGCCGATGGAAGCGGGCTGTCACGTTCCAGTCGATATCGCGCACATCGTCGCCATATTGGTACTCGCGCACCTCGCTAAAGGCCATACCCCTGCCCTTGAATGCTGAGTGATACTGCCCTGCAAAGACGTTCGAGCTCAGGCCACGAGCCTTGATCTCTATCTTCCTTACCTTTTTTAATATCTCACTAGTCTCCATAATTTGGTTTGCCTAGTTTTCCTAGTATGCCTAGGTCTCCTAGTTTTCCTAGTCTTTAGGGAACCTCCACCTTATTGATAATCTTCGAGACAATCTCCTCGCTGGTGACGTTGCTGGCCTCAGCTTCATAGGTTAGGCCTATGCGGTGGCGCAGCACATCGTGGGCTACGGCTCTCACATCCTCAGGCACCACATAGCCGCGACGCTTAATGAAGGCATAGGCACGGGCTGCCTTTGCCAGGTTGATGCTGGCACGGGGTGAGCCGCCAAACGATATCATATCCTTCATATCCTTCAACCCGTAGCGGTCGGGATAGCGAGTGGCAAACACGATGTCGGCGATATACTGCTCTATCTTCTCGTCCAGATACACCTCGCGCACTACCTGGCGGGCCTTCAGAATCTCCTCGGCGGTAGTCACGGGGGTCACACGGGGCAGCCCTTCGCCAATGTTCTCACGGATAATCTTCTTCTCCTCCTCAATGGTGGGATAGCCGATTACCACCTTCAGCATGAAACGGTCTACCTGAGCTTCTGGCAGCGGATAGGTCCCCTCTTGCTCTATCGGGTTCTGCGTAGCCATCACCAGGAAGGGATTAGGAAGGTCAAAGGTATCGCTGCCTATAGTCACCTGCTTCTCCTGCATGGCTTCCAGCAACGCGCTCTGCACCTTGGCGGGAGCACGGTTAATTTCATCAGCCAGCACGAAGTTAGCAAACACAGGGCCGCGCTTCACATTAAACTTCTCGTCCTTCTGTGAATAGATGAGCGTTCCCGTCACGTCAGCCGGCAACAGGTCGGGCGTAAACTGAATACGGCTATAGGTAGCATCAATCAGTTGTGACAGCGTCTTGATGGCAAGTGTCTTGGCCAGACCGGGGACACCCTCCAGTAGTATATTGCCGTCGCTCAGAAGACCTATCAGCAACGAGTCTACCAGATGTCTCTGTCCCACTATCACACGATCCATACCCGTTACCAGGTTGGTCACGAATCCACTTTGTTGTTCTATCCGGATATTCAGTTCACGGATGTCAATAGCTTCTGCCATAATATT
>AUXO010863763.1_pt1 | contig 11250 bp, 10 predicted proteins | sample 768731 | NCBI WGS metagenome assembly AUXO01 (sample SAMN02715735, study PRJNA202380) | gut metagenome | biome: sheep rumen | host: Ovis aries | place: New Zealand: Palmerston North | reverse complement strand
CTCGTGACCGAATGGAAGCAGTTCCGCATGCCGAGTTTCGGCGTGATGAAGAAGTCCATGAAGAATGCTCTCATTATCGATGGCCGCAACATCTACGATCCGAAGGAACTCGCTGAAGCAGGCTTTGAATATAGTGCAATAGGAACTTGCTAGCTTATGCAATCAAAAACAATCGATTTAATTATAATCCCATTTCATGATTGCAAAAAATGGTTGAGAGAAGGCTTTCGCACAAGAGATGCCCATTTATTTGAGCAGTTTCAAAAGAATCCCAACATAAGAAAAATTTTGGTTGTCAATAGACCTGTATCTGTTGCAGAAATTGTCGTTCGACGGGAAAAATGGCAAACCAATTACGGAAAATTGGTTGCAAAGGAATTTGCGTGGGAACTTCGGGAAATAACTGAAAATGTTTTCAACATTGATTTTTTTGATTGGGATTTTTTTCGAGTTTTAAAGGAAAAGAAGGGGTGGTGGTTTACCGCATTTAATAAAAAAAATGTCATAGAAAGTTTGCAGAAAGCAATGTCAAAACTTGATATGAAGAACACCGTTTTGTTCTTGGAAAACCCTATGGCGATTGGAGTTGCTCGTCACATAAAGTTTGATGCGTTTGCTTTTGATGCCATAGACAATTGGTTGTGCCACCCACAAATGGAACCGTATCGAGCGGTTGTTGAAAAAAACTACCGATTCGTGGATGATAATGCAAATGCGGTTTTTACCGTTTCTGAAAATTTAAAGCAAGTGTTTCCAACGAACAAAAATGTTCAGTGGGTCAGTAATGGTGTAGATGTTGAATTTTTCCAAAACGCTTTTAGCGAAGAATCCGAAAAGCAAATAGTAGGATATGCGGGGAAAATTCAAGAAAGGGTTGATTTTGATTTGGTGGAAAATTGCCTGAAAGCATGTCCATCTGTAGAGTTTCAATTTTTAGGACCGGCTTATTCTCAAAAAGAGCGAATTGCTGAATTGAAAAGAAAATATCCGAATATAAAGTTCTTAGGTGACATACACTATTCTGAACTTCCTAAGTATATGAAAAAATGGAATGTTGCTATCATCCCTCATAAAGTTGATCCTTTTACGGCAAGTATGAATCCGTTGAAGTTGTACGAATACCTAGCTGCAGGAAAACAGGTTGTATCAACAGGTGTTGCTGGAGTTAGCAAGAGTATTTCGCCGTATGTCTATGTGGCTGCAAGTGCTGATGAATTTGTTGCATTGCTAGAAACCGCTTTAAACTGTGCTGGAGTGACGCCAAAAGAAATTGCAGAATCTATACCAATGGAATATCATTGGTCAAATAGGGCGAATATAATCTCCGATAAGTTGTCATCGCTTGTTGGGTAGGGGGTTCTAGATGTCTTTAGTTCGTGTTTTACATATTACGGAAAAACTCCAATCTGCTGGTATCGAGTCCTTTATTATGAACTTGTATCGTAGAATTGATAGGTCTAAGGTTCAATTTGATTTTTTGGTATTACGTAACGAACACGAATTTTATGAGGATGAAATAAAAAAACTTGGCGGCTGTAAGTATTTTATTGAATCACGAAAAAAGAACACTTTGCTTCGCATTTACGAAGAAAGCAGATTGCTTAAGGAATTTCTTCGTGAACATCATTATGATATAGTTCATATACATTATACAACACCTCTACGTGCTCCCTATTTAGAGATCCTGAAAAAAATGGGGGTAAAGACAAGGATATACCATTCCCATAGTGCTTTCGTTGATGGAAAGGGCTTTTTGAAAAGCGTAATCTATGGCTACATGCGCAAAAAGATTGAAAAATGCGCGACTCATTACTTTGCCTGTTCTGAAGTCGCTGCCGAATGGATGTTTTCGCGTAAGATACTTAAACAAAAGAAGTATCGAGTGATTTATAATGGCATTGATACGCAGAAATTTGCGTATGACGAAGAGTCCCGTAATGCTATTCGTTCGGAATTGAATCTTGATGGAAAGAAAGTCCTTATTCATACGGGACGTTTTTTGGAACAAAAAAATCATAGCTTTATAATAGATGTTTTTGCGGCTTTAATAAAGAAGATGCCTAATACGGCTCTGTTGTTGCTAGGAATTGGGCCTTTACAGGATGAAATGAAGCGGAAAGTTCACACAATGGAACTAGACAAAAGCGTCATTTTTTTGGATGTAAAACCCGATGTTTACCGATATCTTAGCGCTGCAGATTGCTATATAATGCCGTCCTTGTATGAGGGTTTGCCGGTCGCGGCTGTTGAGGCCGAATGTTCTGGATTGCCATGTGTTTTCTCAACTAATATAACGCAAGAAGTTGCCTTGACGCAAAATGTTACATTTTTGAAATTGAGCGATTCCGTTGAAATATGGGTTGACAGCATCATGCAGATGCTGAATGTTCGTCGTGAAGATTGCTCTGATTCTGTTCGGGCGTCAGGTTATGATATGCAAGATGTTGCACTTAGAGTAGAAAACTTCTATATGAAAAATATATTATAATGATGCTGCTTATTCATAGAATAATTGATGATTCTTTGTGGGTATATTTATTCGCGTTGTTATTGTCATATTTATTTGCAAGAAGTTATTCCCCCAAAAAAGTAAAGGGAATCTTTTTCCCGGCAATGGTTTTCTTGCCATTGTTTTTTGTGTCTGCGTTTAGATGTTATGTTGGAACAGATTATTATCAATACTCTGTTTATCAAATACCTATTATAAGAAAAGGGCTGCAGTTTGTTGAATATGTTAACTATGATTTGCTGTTCGTTGGATTGGTCAAATTCTTTAATTTTTTTACAGCTAGCAATTTCCCGATTTTTTTTGTATTGTCTTTCGGGGTTATATTCTATGGAATCTGGATTTATAGGGATTCCCCAAGACCTTCAGTAAGTATACTTCTTTATTTCTTTACTTGCATTTATGCTTCGTCTTTAAATATAATGCGTCAAGGTTTTGGCGTGTCTCTTTTTTGGTTGGGTTTTTCGTATTGGGTGAAAAAGGAAAGAAAGCTTGCAATTGTGTTTTTCATTTGTGCTTTGTTGATGCATCGTACATCAATTTTGTTTTTGCCGATTTTATTCCTATATGACAAATGCATCGGCATGAAAAAAAAATGTTGCATTTGTTTGGGATTGCTTCTCTTTAGTTCGAGTTTTCATGTTGCTAATGATTCTCTAGGCATTTTGAATGTGTTGGGTGTTGGTCGCTACTTTAATTCGGTTTTAGATACAGGAGACTATAACTTAAGATTTTTGCTTCCAATAGCGCTTTTATTCGTTATCGATTGGAAATATAAAATCAGTTCAGTGTCTGAAAGTCATTTTGTTTATTCAAATTGTCTGTTCTTTACTTTGGCTATTATTTGTTTTTCTCCGGCAATACCTTTGGCAAGTCGCGTTATTTACATGTTTCTTCCTGTTGTTCTTATTTATGTTCCTTTAATGCGAAATTCTGCGAAAAATGGGAGATTGTGGGTGCTTGCGATTGTTGCTTACTTTATGTTAGTGTTTTATAAACAAATTGTTGTAGATAATGTTCATCAAACATTGCCGTATAATTTTATATGGCAGTTGGATAATGTGGATCTTAGCATTTTTAAAACATCAAGAATACGATCCCTATATTAATAAAGTGTATAGCCTATGTATGAAAAATTAGGATATAAAGGCTTTTGGCGTTCCTACTTAATGGGTAGTGAAGTTGGAAAGATTGTGTCTTTCCTTCGACTGCTTAAACTGGAAGAAAAATTGAAGTCTCGCCGTAGTGTCTTTTGTAAAGCATATTGCTTGCTTGTAAAAAGAAAACGCAACAAGTTGGGAATCCTGTTGGGCTTCCATATTCCATCGAATTGTTTCGGGGAAGGGTTGCTTATATACCATTCCGGTTCTATCGTTGTTAACAGGAACGCTCGCATTGGCAAGAATTGTGTATTGCATGGTGAGAATTGTATTGGCAATAATGGTGTTACTGAAGATGCACCGGTAATAGGTGATAATTGTGATATTGGAATTGGGGCGAAAATTATTGGCGGTGTTAAACTTGGAAACAACATTAAAATTGGGGCCAATGCTGTTGTGACGAAATCATTTGAAGAAGATGGCTTGATTTTGGCGGGTGTTCCGGCAAAAGTAATAGGTCGGGTAGACAAGGTGTAAGCATAATGATAAACTATTCTTTTGTTATACCTCATAAGAACAGCCTCCTTCTGCTAAAACGCTGTATAGATTCTATACCGCGTCGTTCTGATATTGAAATCGTAGTTGTCGATGATGTTAGTAGAGAAGAAGAAAAGCCGGGTAATCTACGCGACGATGTTTCTGTTGTTTTGTTGGACTCGGAAAATTCTAATGGCGCAGGGAAAGCCAGAAACGTCGGATTGAATAGGGCGCATGGCAAATGGATCTTGTTTGCTGACTGTGACGATTTTTATGAAGACGGATTCATAAATAAGTTGGACGAATATGTTTGTTCTTCCTATGATATCGTCTTTTTTGATGCCTATTTTTATTATAGCTTAAGCACAAAAAAAGCAGAAGAATCGTCCCACTCGGTTGATTTGAATAATTACATCAAGAATCCTGGATCAAGAAAATTTGAGTGCATGCTCAAACATTGCGATAATGCAGTTTGGTCAAGGATGTATTCGAAAGCATATCTTGATCGCATCGACGCTTTTTTTGAAGAGAGAAAAGCGTGCAATGATGGCTGGTTTGTTCAGTATACTTCTGCTAACACGGACAACATTGCTGCAATTTCAGAGAAACTGTATTATTATGTAAAAAATGAAGGTTCAACGACGTTTAAGAAACAGTCTCCAGAAATGTATTGGGATCGTTTCGAGGCCGGTTGCAAAATAAGAAAACTTCTTGTAGAATCTGCTGCGTCATGTGCATTGCCAAGGCATTTCCCGTTGCACTTTTATTTAAAAATGGTGAAAAATTGCGGTTTTCTTTTCCTTTTGAAAATGCTTCGGCATCATTTTTTCAATGACGCTTCTTTTTTAAGAGTTTTCTACTGGAAGTTTTACTGGACACTTAAAAATGTCAAGAGGGTATAATATGGAACAGTCATCCAATAACAAAAAAATTCTAGTCACCCAAACATCAATGCCTCCTTTTCAGGAGTACGTTGATGAAATCAAGGATCTTTGGGACAGCCATTGGCTGACCAATATGGGGCCAAAGCATAATTTACTTGAACAGCAGTTGAAAGATTATCTTGGCGTAAATCGTGTTTCACTATTTACGAACGGTCATGCAGCTCTTGAACTGACCTTGCAGGCAATGAATTTGAGTGGTGAGGTTATTACGACTCCATTCACATTTGCGTCTACAACTCATGCGATTGTAAGAAATGGACTTGAACCTGTTTTTTGTGATATTGATCCATACGACTACTGTATGGATGTATCTAAGTTGGAATCCCTGATTACGGATAAAACTTCGGCGATTGTTCCTGTGCATGTGTATGGGCATGTTTGTAACATAGAAGAAATCGAAAGAATTGCCAAGAAGTATAGTCTGAAGGTTATATACGATGCGGCCCATACATTTGGTGTTCGCTATAAGGATGTCGGAATAGGTAACTATGGTGATGCGTCGATGTTCTCTTTCCATGCGACGAAGGTGTACAATACCATTGAAGGTGGTGCTGTGTGTTTTGACAATGAGGAACTTGAACGTGAACTTTATAAATTAAAAGATTTTGGTATCAAGGGGCCGGAAGTCGTTGATGGCGTGGGCGCTAACGGAAAAATGAACGAATTCGTCGCTGCGATGGGTATTTGCAATCTCCGTCATATTGAAGAAAATATTGCAAAACGTCAAAAGGTTGCAGAATGTTATCGTGAATGTCTTTCTGGTGTAGATGGAATACAGCTTTCTCCAATACAGAAAGATGTTAAGCCGAATTATTCTTATTTCCCGATTGTGATTGATGAAAAAAAGTTCGGTGCTACTCGAAACGAAGTGTTTGATAACCTTGCAAAGAACAATATACATGCTAGAAAGTATTTCTATCCTTTGACAAGTGATTTTGACTGCTTCCATGGCAAGTATGATATTCATAAGACTCCGGTAGCGGTTCATGTAAGTAAAAGGGTGCTCACAATTCCTATGTATGCTGATTTGGACTTGGAAGATGTGAAACGGATATCGAAGATTATTGTTGATTCAAGGCGTTAATTAGCGTAGATAATGGAAAGTCAATCCGCCAACAACAAGCGCATCGTAAAGAATACCATTCTGCTTTATGGTAGAATGGTACTCCTTATGGCTATAAATCTTTATACGTCAAGGGTGGTTCTTGCTAATCTTGGCGTGGAAGATTTTGGCATATACAATGTTGTTGGCGGAATTGTTGCAATGTTTACGATGATAAGTGGAGCGCTTTCGTCATCAATTAGTAGATTCATAACATATGAACTTGGAACTGGAAATGTAAAGCGACTAAATGAAATATTTTCCACATCAGTTACGATTCAGATTATTTTTTCTGCCATACTTATTATTTTGGCGGAAACAATCGGAATGTGGTTTTTGAATCATAAACTAGTTATTCCCGAAATGCGAATGTCGGCTGCTCAATGGGTTTTTCAGTTTTCCATTATTGCGTTTGTGATAAACCTTATAAGTGTTCCTTATAATGCAGCAATTATTGCTCATGAAAAAATGTCGGCTTTTGCTTATATTTCAATTGTCGAGGCTATTGGAAAATTATCTATTGCCTGGCTGATTTCCTTTGCGTCTATGGATAAGCTTGTTCTGTATGCATTGTTGATTTGTGCAGTGGCAGTTGTTGTTCGAATAATTTACGGAATTTATTGTGCGAGAAATTTTCGGGAATGCAAGTATCGTCTTGTATTTGATAAATCATTATTGTCGCAAATGTTTTCTTTTGCAGGATGGAATATGATTGGCGCGACCTCTGCTATTTTACGTGATCAGGGTGGCAATATTCTAATCAACTTGTTTGGTGGTCCAGTTGTTAATGCTGCTAGGGGTATCGCTTTCCAGGTAAATCATGCAATACTTGGCTTTGTCCAGAATTTTCAAACAGCGTTGAACCCGCAAATAATTAAAAATTATGCATCGCAAAATTATGACTATATGAGGCAACTCGTTTTTCAGGGAAGCCGATTTTCTTACTATATATTGTTTTTTATATCATTCCCAATTTTTGTTTGTACCCATTATGTCCTGCAGTTATGGCTAGGTGTAGTTCCAGAACATACGGTGCTGTTTATTCGATTGGTGATAGTTTTTTCTTTGTTTGAAGCGTTATCGGGGCCGTTAATAACTGCTATGTATGCCACAGGAAAGGTGAAAATGTATCAAATCTGTGTTGGTGGTTTACAGATGCTGAATTTTCCCATATCTTATCTGCTACTTAAATTAGGGGGAATCCCGGAAACAATAATGTTTGTTGCAATTGGGATATCACTTGTTTGCCTTTGGGCTAGACTGATTTTGTTGAAATCGATGATAGGAATTTCTCCGTGGCTATATATATATAAGGTTTTTTTCAACTGTCTGCTGATAACGATAACGACGGCATTTTTCCCATTGTTTTTGCAATCAAAAATGCAAGAAAATTTGCCAAGTTTTATTATTTTGACAATGGTGTCTATGGGTATTTCTTTTGCTTGTATTTTGTATGTAGGGTGTAATCAAACGGAACGTAAAATGTTCTTTTCGAAAGTGAAAGCCATTTACAGGGAAAAATTTTTAAAATGATTGATGTCAAAGACAAGTCTCTGTGTTGTGGCTGTACCGCATGTAGCAGCATTTGTTCTCGTAAGGCTATCGAAATGTTGCCCGATGCGCTCGGCTTTTGTTATCCCAAAGTTGATTCTAGCAAATGTGTTAATTGTGGATTATGCGATCGTGTGTGTGCATTTACGACGGAACAAAAACTTTCGCAGACGAATGAATTTCCCGACTGCTATGCGGCTCGTCACAAAAATATTGATGACGTAGGCCGCTCGCGTAGTGGTGCTGCCTTTATCGCTTTTAGTGATTTAATACTAAGAGAAGGCGGGGTTGTTTATGGAGCGGCGTTTGATTCAAATATAGTCGTCCGGCACCAAAAGGCAGCAACTGCGCAAGAACGGGATTTATTTAGAGGAAGTAAATATGTCCAGAGTGTTTTGGGAGAAACATTTGTTTCCGTAAAGAGTGACCTTGCTCAAGGTTTACCTGTTCTTTTCTCTGGAACAGCATGTCAAATTGCTGGGCTAAAAAAATTTATTCCCAAAAAATTGCAAGAAAAATTATTTACGGTAGGGGTTATCTGCCATGGAGTTCCTTCTCCAGTTATTTTTAAAGACTACCTACTGTTCATGGAACGGAAATATGGAAAGAAAATTCTTTCGTTCAATTTTCGTGATAAAAAAGTGAATGGTTGGGATGGCCATGTAGAGTCAATGATGTTTTCTGATGGGACTTTTGCTTCGTCAACCATTTTTACAAATTTGTTTTATAGGAATAATACTCTTCGAGAAAGCTGTTATAAATGCCCTTTTGCCAATACCAATCGCATAGAAGACATTACTATAGGTGATTTTTGGGGATGGGAAAAAACTGTTCCCGGATTCAATCAGGACAATAAGGGTGTCTCTCTTGTCTTGGTTAATAATTCTAAGGGACGAGACTTGTTTGAAAAATCTGAAAAAGAACTGATATATACATCGGTTTCTCTTGAAAGTTGTCTACAAAGAAATTTAACTCAACCAACTCCTAGACCAGCAGATCGCGATTCCTTGGAAAAGGGGTATGCTCGGATAGGTTTTAAATATATCGAAAAAAATTATATTTCTCCATCGGTATTTAAAAAAATACAAAGAAGGTTACTACGTTATGGGCGAAAACTATTCAAAAAAAATTAGGATTCTTTCTTTTCAAAACGCTCATAATTTCGGGGCTGTTCTGCAGGCTTATGGTTTGCAGCAGACCATATTGTCACTAGGCTACACTGATGTCAAATTTATAAACTACAATCCGAAATATCTGTCGGATAGGTACAAGCCTTTTTCTTGGAAACAATTGAAGCCGGCTAGAATAAGTTTAAAATCTATAGTAGGGCGAATCGCTCGTGTGCCGTTTTATTTTATAAGTACCCTGAAAAGAAATGCTGCTTTTGACTCGTCTATAAAAAGATTGTTAATTCAAACGGACGCCGTGAAAAAAAACGAATGTGATTTGTCTAGTGAAGAATATGATGTTCTTGTTTGTGGAAGTGACCAGATATGGAATACGGCTTTAACAGGCTCATTTGATCCTGTTTTTTTGGGGCGTGGACCTTATAAAAAGAAAGGATACTGTGTTTCGTATGCTCCGAGTACCGAATTGTCATCTTTGACAGACGTAAAGGCGAAGGAACTCGCGTCATTGCTGGAACATTTCAAATACATAAGTGTTCGTGAAACCCCAATTCAAGAAAAGTTGCAAAAATATACGAATAGGGGGATATCGGTTTGTGTTGATCCGACGATTCTTTGCGGCGCAGCGGCTTACAATAAAATTCTGGATCCTAGACAGGTGAAAAAAGATTATATACTAGTTTATGCGTATGATCCATTTGGTAAATCAGTTCAGGATGTAATCAAAACAATTCCTAATTGGGAAATGTATGAAGTTTATTCTGTGCTTTTAGGTGCTAGAGGCGTTAAAATGTTTTTTAATAAAAAGTTTCTGTGCGAACTTTCTATTGAAAAATTTTTATCATATATTAAAAACGCGTCTTTTGTCGTAACAAATTCTTTTCATGGTTTGGCTTTTTCGTTGCTGTTTGAAAGAAACTTTAATGTGGTTTATGAACCAGGAAAACAAATTCGGTGCGTATCTTTGTTGGAACAAGTTGGCTTATTAAACAGGTTTGTAAAGGAAACTCAAACAGTTCTGTGGAATGAAATTGATTATTCAAATGTAAATTTGCAACTTGAAAAAATAAGAAATGAATCGAAACAATTTTTAATAAATGCTTTAATGGGAGATTAAAGATGAAAATAATTCACTTCGTAGTCGATGATAAATTTATTGATGGCGCGATATCGCTCTTTGAAGCGGATAATAGGGTAGAGAATAAATACCTGATTATACAGAAGAAATATCAGGATTTTAATTATTTGAAAAATGCAAATGTAGAACGCATAAAAAAGAATGAAATCTTGAAAAAAATCGCTGGTTGTGATGCCGTTGTTTTGCATTCACTATCTGTAATTCCTGTATACATGATTGCAAGAATCCCTAAACCGATTAAGGTTATTTGGTATGCGTGGGGACATGATCTTTATGAAGGATTGTTCAAAAGTATTATTCCGACGAATTTATTTGAGGTCGAAACGGAAAAATATCTAAAAGCTCATCCTCCGATTTCTTCACTAAAGAAAAAAATTAAGTATTTGTATAAAACGATTACGCACAAGTTGTTTTTAGAATCCGCGTTAGCCCGTATAGATTATTTTTCGGGTGTATTTCCTTATGAATGCGATGAAATAAAAAAATATCATTCATGTTTTACAGCAAAGCCGCTTGATTATTATTATGGGTCGAGTAAATTCTTTATTCCGGAGAACTTTGACACTGTTGTGAAACATGGTAAAAAGAATGTTATTATTGGAAATTCTGGAAATGCAACAAATAATCACTTGGATGTTTTGCAAAAACTCCGACAAGAAAAATGTTCTATAGATGGACAAATAATTATTCCTTTGAGTTATGGATGCGATGACGAATATGCAAACACGGTATATGCAGCGGCAAATGAGATTTACCCAAATCAGATCAATGCATTGAGAGAATATATGCCACTTAATGATTATTTGAATTTGACATCAAATTGTCGAGTGGCTATTTATGCTCATAATCGTCAGCAGGCATCAGACAACATATTCCTTCAATTGCAGTATGGTGCGAAGGTGTATATGCCGGAAAAATCGCTTGCATACCATTATTTGAAATCAATAGGATTGAAATTATTCTCTTTGGAGAAAGATTTAGGCTCTTTTAATGAAGATATTGATGATAAGGATGTTTTGGAGAATAGACGTATTTTGTCATCATTATATTCCTCGTCTAAGTTGATTGAGCGAATAAAGAAAATCAATGATGAGTTGATGAGAAAATGAATTAAGACATGGAGTTTGTTATGAAACGTTCTATCGTCATTACCGGCGGTGCAGGCTTTATCGGGAGCCACGTGGTTCGCCTGTTCGTGAACAAGTACCCGGAATACAAGATTATCAACCTCGATAAGCTTACCTA
>AUXO012180623.1_pt1 | contig 11253 bp, 6 predicted proteins | sample 768731 | NCBI WGS metagenome assembly AUXO01 (sample SAMN02715735, study PRJNA202380) | gut metagenome | biome: sheep rumen | host: Ovis aries | place: New Zealand: Palmerston North | reverse complement strand
GCCTACCTTCGTGCGAAGGAGGACTACCTGATGGGTATCAATTTTTCGCGTGCACTGACTCTGAAGTATTCCTATGCGGTGAAGCAGTACCTTGGAATAGATAAATGTGTTATCGCCGTCGGTCGAGTAATGACCTGCGTACTGGGTATGATAGTCAGAAGGGAGCGCGAGATCAGAGAGTTCGTTCCGACTCCGTTCTACCGTATCATAGCAAATGTAGGAAATGAAAAGGTTTCCTTTGAGGCAGAGTGGCGAAGTGAAAAGGGTACAAAGTATTTTGAAAGCCCGCTTCTCTATAAGGAAAATGGCTTCAGAAAACGTGAGGATGCGGAGAAGCTTATTGAAGAGCTGTCACAGCCTGAGCCGGTCGAGATGATATGTGAGAAGGTTGAGAAGAAGACGGAGAAGAAGAATCCACCGATGCTCTACAACCTTGCCGAGCTTCAGAATGACTGCTCGAGAATCTATAAGATAAGTCCTGCCGAAACGCTTGAAACCGTTCAGGAGCTTTACGAGAAGAAACTTGTGACTTATCCGAGAACCGATGCAAGAGTGCTTTCGACTGCCGTATCCAAGGAGATAGATAAGAACATCGGCGGCCTCAGAAATTATGCTCCACTCGGTGCCTATGCCGACCATATACTTAAACAGGGCGGCTACAAAAATATAGCCAAGTCGAAATATGTTAATGATAAACAGATAACTGATCACTATGCGATCATCCCTACCGGACAGGGCTTTTCTGCACTTTCATCGCTGAGTGGTGTTAAGAAGGGTATTTACGACCTCATTGTAAGAAGATTCCTTTCAATATTCTTCCCGTCGGCCGAGTATGAAAAATATTCGGTGAAGCTTGACCGAAATGGCGAGAAGTTCTTTGCAAGTACGAAGATACTCTCAAAGCCGGGATACCTTATGATAGCTGACAGACGCTTTGGTCAGAAACAGGAGGACGCTGCAGGCAGGAAGGACGGAACGGAAGCAAAGGATGCCGAGAAGCCGGAAGAGGAAGCAAAGGGCGGTGATCAGGACACAAGCCAGGTTGCAAACAGCGAGGAATTTATCGAACTCGTGAAGAGTCTGAAGAAGGGCGCTGTTCTTAACTGTAACGGCTTTACGATCAAGGAAGGAGAGACAACTCCGCCGAAGAGATACAGCTCCGGAACGCTTATCCTTGCCATGGAAAATGCCGGTCAGTTTATAGAGGACGAGGATCTCAGAGCTCAGATCAAGGGCAGCGGCATCGGAACCTCTGCAACCAGAGATTCCATAATCACAAAGCTTGTGAATAACAAATATATCGCACTCAACAAGAAGACTCAGATAGTTACACCGACCTTCCTGGGTGAGATAATAAATGATGTGGTGCTTTATTCCATCAATGGTCTTCTCCGTGCGGATCTTACAGCAAGCTGGGAGAAGGGTCTCGATATGGTTGCTTCAGGCACCATTACAGAGCAGGAATACAGTGATAAGATGTGCGATTACGTTAGAAAATATACCAATTTCGTGAAGAGTATAACGAATCAGAACAATATGCGATATATTTTTGACAAATCGGCGCCATATTACAAATCTACGAAGAAATAACTGTAAGAGTATTATATTTTTCTGCCTAAATAATGGCAGAAGAGAGAAGTGAAGGGAGGAATGTAAAATGTCAGAAAACAGGGAATTACTGACAATAAAGAATTTATTTGATCTTGATCATACGGAAGCCAGAGACCTTTTTGAACACTATATCTATCCGTGGGATATTCTTCGTTCCATCGGTGAGTTCATCAAACAGCTGGGAAAGAAGATCGATGAGGAAAACACAGGCGAATACATCAAGAGAGGTGAGTCAGTCTGGATCCACAAGACAGCAATTGTCTGGGACAGCGCTTATTTTGGCGCAAATGTCATAATCGGTGCCGGAACAGAGGTCAGACAGTGCGCCTTCCTCAGAGGAAATGCTCTTGTCGGAAACAACTGCGTTGTCGGTAACTCTACAGAGCTGAAGAATGTTATACTTTTCGATAATGTTCAGGTTCCGCATTATAACTATGTCGGAGATTCCATCCTAGGTTATAAGGCTCACATGGGCGCCGGTTCAATCACTTCAAATATCAAGTCTGACAGAACGCTTGTTACCGTAAAGGGACAGGACAGATTCAGCGATATCAGTATAGAGACCGGACTCAGGAAGATGGGAGCCATGATCGGTGACAGGGTTGAAATCGGCTGCAATTCGGTTCTTAACCCGGGCTCTGTCATTGGCAGGGGAACCATAATTTATCCGCTTACACCAATAAGAGGATATGTTCCTGAAAACAGTATCGTTAAGGCGGATCATGTGATCGTAACCAAGACTGAGAAGTGATCACAGTAAAAAAATCAGATTATTTCATAAAAAACCGCATGCATAGAACGCCTGCGGGGACTTTGCCGGAGAAAAGCACACTGCAGGTCAGTTGTGCTTCTCTTCTTATGTGTAGATAATGAGCCAAGCGCCTGCATGCATGTTCGCATGCAAATGAGCCAAGCGTAATCTAAACCTGTACAGAGGAGTAAGGATAATGGAAGCAAGAAGATGCAGATACAGTAAACAGTGTGGCGGTTGTTCTCATATCGGAGAAGCCTACGATGCATATCTGAAGGACAAAGAGGAAAATATTAATAAAATGCTCGGGAAATACCTGGATGAATCCTTTGTCGGTGATGAAAACGGAAGGATAAGGCTTCTTGGTATGAAGGAACCTTATCATTACAGACATAAGGTCAATGCTGCTTTCGGAAGGACTGCAAAGGGTGAGATCATTTCAGGCATCTATAAGGAAGGTACTCACCGGGTAATTGATATTTCCGAATGCCTTATCGAGCATGAGACTGCTGACCGGATAGTTCAGGATATAAAGTCCATGCTTAAATCCTTCAAGATAAAAATATATGACGAGGACCTCGGAACAGGTCTTCTCAGACATGTTATGGTCAGAGTAAGCAGGAACACAGGAGAGGTCATGGTGATCATTGTTGCGGCGAGCCAGATATTTCCTTCAAAGAATAATTTTGTTAAGGCCCTCAGGGCAAAGCATCCGGAGATAAGTACGGTAGTTCTGAATGTAAATACAAAGCATACGAGCATGGTGCTTGGAGACAGAGATATAGTTCTTTATGGCAAAGGCTATATCAGGGACAGACTGTGCGGAACGGATTTCATGCTTTCTCCTCAGTCATTCTTTCAGGTCAATCCGGAGATGACAGAGAGGATATACAGGACAGCGATTGATTTTGCAAAGCTGAAAAATGACACTTTGGTAATTGATGCTTATTCCGGAATAGGTACTATATCACTCCTTGCGGCTAAGAAATCAGCAAATGTGATCGGCGTGGAGCTTAACCCTGAAGCGGTGAAGGATGCAAGAAAGAATGCTGAGATGAACGGTATCAGGAATGTCCGTTTTGAGCGTGGTGATGCCGGAGAGTATATGACAAGACTTGCTAATGAAGGCTTAGACATGTTGCTGTCAGATGATAACGGTATAATCGAGCAGGAGAAGAAAACAAACGGTAAAATTTCAAAAAAGAAAGAAACTGACGGAAAAGCAGCAAAACTGAACGCCGGCAAGGTTGTTTTCATGGATCCTCCACGTTCGGGCAGCAGCGAGGAATTTCTGGAGGCACTTAATACCTTTTCGCCGGACAGAGTGGTATATATTTCCTGCAACCCGGAGACTCAGGCCAGGGACCTGGAGTATCTTACGGCGAAGGGATATATAGTAAAAAGAGGCATGGCTTTCGACCAGTTCCCATGGACAAGAGATGCAGAATGTGTTCTGCTACTTGAACAAAAAAAGGTTACATAATTGTTGTAAATATCAATAGTTTATTACAGGTGCTTGTGGTATAATATATTTGGGATGTTATACCTTGAAACACTGATAAAAACGTCGGTTTTCGCTATGTGAGATCAGGTATGACAATGTATGACCGGATATGGGGTGATCATATGGGAGGACTCGAACAGAAACTATATTATGACAACTATTCACCTATTGGTGATATAGCTGTTATTGCTATGTGTTTTGTTATTCTGATCCTTATTTATACCTCATATGTAAGCAAGACCAGAGCCTTTTTTCTCTTTAATGTTATCATAGGACTTATTTTTCTTGCTGCCGGATCAAATATTCTTTATCACTATCAGCTTTCCGGAATCACCTCGGATGAAGGACACTTTATAGTCTATCTGATGAATTTCCTGTATCATACAGCACTCTACGGGATACTCTATGTTTTTGTGCTATATATCATAGATGTACAGCGTCTGGAGATGAGTAAGAGAAGGCCTATACTGATCATAGCAACGGTACTGTTTTTCGTTTCGGTGCTCTTTGATCTCATAGGTATCGTTAAAAAGACAGGTTTCCATATAAATGCTGACGGAACCGCAACAGACGGTAAGAATATATTCCCGCTGGCATATGTTGGATTTGTGGCTATCATCATGTACCTTATGATCGTGTACAGGAACAGGATCTTTAAGCAGGTCATGAGAGGGTTCTACGGAACCATGCTTGTTGCCTTTATAATCATTTCTATTCAATATCTGAACAATCAGTCATCCTTCACGGTGACAACCTTCCTGTTCCCGACCATCGCAATGCTTTATATCATCCATTCCAATCCTTATAATATCGAGCTTGGTGCGATTAATATCACCGCCATGGAGGATATGATAAGGTATAGTTATGAGAGGGAAAGGACTCTCATTATCATGAGCCTCTATATCAAGGAATTTGATGAAGAAGGCAAGAACTTCCCTAAGGAAATACAGGCAGTCATCAGAAGATTTGCCGGAGAATTCTTCAGAGGTGCCTTCCTGTTTCAGGTTAATAACGGACATATGATCCTTCTTGCTGACAAGCATCTGAACCCTGACAGTGAGTCAAGGATCATCAGTATGTTTAGTGAATTTAATGAAGAGTATTTGAAACATAAGCTGGATTACAAGATAGTATATGGTCTGACCATGGAAGAGGTCAGCAGAAACAATGAATATATCAGCTTTATAAGACATATTCATAAACACATGGGATATAATGAGAAGCATCAGATAACTCAGGAGGATGTTGATCTTTTCAATAAATACGAGTATATACTGAAGGAACTTGCAGACATCTACCGCGGCGGTAATCTCAGGGATCCGAGGGTTCTGGCATACTGCCAGCCTGTATTTAATGTTAAGACAGGCCGCTATGATACGGCAGAGGCTCTTATGAGACTCAAGCTTCAGGATACCGGACTGGTATTTCCTGACCAGTTCATACCTCTTGCGGAAGAAAACGGCTTCATTCATACACTTACCAAGATCATACTTCAGAAGACTTGTGATGAGATAAGATACCTCATCAAGGAAGGCTATGAGGTTAATCGTATTTCCGTAAATGTATCGGTGCTCGAGCTTCGTGATGATAATTTCTGTAAGGATATTTCAGAGATCATTGAAGGAAGTGACATACCGAATGAAAAGGTTGCCATAGAGATCACAGAGTCACAGAGCGACAAGGATTTTGATGTAATGAAGAACAGGATCAGTGTCCTGAAGGAGAAGGGCATCAAGTTCTACCTTGACGATTTCGGAACAGGGTACTCAAATATGGAAAGGATCATGGAACTTCCGTTTGATATCATCAAGTTTGATCGTTCGCTTGTAATGGCAAGTGATGCGGATGCAAAGTCGGAAACAATGGTCGGTGGTTTGGCAAATATGTTCTCGGATATGAATTATTCGGTTCTTTATGAAGGCGTCGAAAATGAGGTTGATGAGAAGAGATGTATAAATATGTCAGCTTCATACCTTCAGGGCTTTAAGTATTCAAAACCAATTCCGATAATGGATCTGAAGAATTTCTTCTCTAAGATTGAAGAGAGTGCATAGAACAGGATCGTTCAGCGGGTTTAAGGGTTAAGAAAGTATAGAGGGCGGCTTCCTGCAAAAAAGGGGCGCAGGAAGCCGCTTTAATAGATTAAGGGGATCAAAATGTCAAAGAAAGTTATCAGTAAAAAACAGATCTATAAGGAAATGAAAAGGAAGAGAATAATCGGACCGGTTATTTTCTTTATTCTTGCTATGGCGGTGGCAGTCCTCGGTATCATTTATGCCACTGATCAGTTCATCGATTATATTCTCTATAACAAGGTTTCAACTGAATATGAGGCGGCGTCTGTTATGGCAGATATTTACAGATCGACAGAAGATAAGGATGAGGCATTTATTCTGATGAATCGCTTCAACCGGGATTTTTACGTAGTGGATAAGAACGGCAAGATGGTATGTCACAGAGGCGAGTTAACTGCTGACGAAACATCGTATAAGGTTAAAATATCTGCTTTCAGAAAGAATCTGGAGGTTACGGCTTATAAGGACAGAGAGATTAATGTCATCTATCCGGAAAAGGGAAAGAAGGACAAGGCCGGAGAACTTGATTTCAGTCTGAAGAAGTTCATTAAGTTTGTTAACGATGAATCCGATAAGCTTGAAGATCAGGGCCTGGAGATCGCGGTTGATGCAGAAGGAAATCAGTTCTTCGTAGGGTATGATGATGAAGATTTTGAGATGCTGAATCTTCCAATATGGCTGACAGTGGAAGATGAGGATGGACAGGAAGGCGAGGACACAGTTGTTGTCAAGGCTTTAGTACGTCTTAACGAGCAGGACATTATTATATTTGTTGTTATCATGGCCATAATCCTGGTTGTGATCCTTGTTGTTATCATATCAATATTTACCAGGACGATCAGTAATATTCACCGTCAGAAGAAGGTTACGAATTATTTCTTTACGGATACTGTTACCGGCGGAAGAAACTGGATGTGGTTCCTTATCAGGGGCGAGCAGCTTCTGACAAAGAGGAGCAGCATAAAGAAGAGCTTTGCGATAGTAAACCTCGAGATGATGAATTATCAGAATTATTGTCTGTGCCATTCGGTTCCTGAGGGTGAGAAGCTTCTCGGAAAGGTTCATGAGGAAATATTTAAGGCTGTCGGCAAGAAGGAAATATGTGCTCATGGCGGTGGTTCAAACTTTGGAATGATCCTTGAATACACAGGCAGAGAAGAAATAAAGCAGAGGCTGGAGGAGCTTATCGGCAGTCTTCAGACAATAGACAGCGGACATAAGTTTAACTTCCGTGCTGGTGTAAAGATACTTGAAACGAGGACTGACGAATCCGGCAAGGCCGTCAGAAGGAAGGAAATCGTCGTCGAGGATGAATATATAAATGCATGCGCTGCAACAGCATCGCTTTCCGGAGCTGACGAGTCGGGCGTTGCTTTCTTTGATGACAAGCTTATCGAAGAAGAAAAGTGGCAGGACAGCGTGCAGGAACTTCAGGAGAAGGCTGTCAGAAACGAAGAGTTCCTTGTATATTATCAGCCGAAATATGATCCGAGGACCAATAAGCTTACCGGTGCCGAGGCACTTATCAGATGGCAGTCACCGGAGCTTGGCTTTGTGAGTCCGGGCAAGTTCATACCAATCTTTGAGAAGAATGGATTTATAACAAATATAGATCACTACATGATAAGTCATGTTGCAAGAGACCAGAAGGCATGGCTGGACAAGGGCTATAAATGTGTTCCTGTTTCAGTCAATGTTTCAAGAGCACATTTCGTGGAGAATGATCTTGCCGAGCAGATAAGAGACATGGTTGATGCGGCAGGTGCTCCTCATGAATACATCGAAATAGAGCTTACGGAGAGTGCTTTCTTTGATGATAAGAAGGCCATGATAAATACGATCAACAAGCTGAAATCCTACGGCTTTGCTGTTTCAATGGATGACTTCGGTTCCGGTTATTCATCACTCAATTCGCTGAAGGATATGCCGCTTGATGTACTTAAGCTGGATGCGGAATTCTTCAGAGGAGAATCAGCTGATGGCAGAGGTGAGATAGTTGTATCAGAGGCCATCAAGCTTGCAAAGAGCCTCAATATGCGTACCGTTGCCGAGGGCGTTGAGGTTAAGAATCAGGTTGATTTTCTTGCGGGCGAGGGCTGCGATATGATCCAGGGCTACTATTATGCAAAGCCTATGCCGGCTGCCGATTATGAGGGCAGAATGGCTGAGGAGATTCATGACAGCGAGGCGATTGCTGAGACGAAAGATGCAAAAAATGATAATAAAACTGAGGCGATTGCTGAGGTAGTGGCTGAGGAAGAAACTCAGAATAAACCAACGAATGATAATACTGTGGAATAATAAAAAGTAAGAACCATTGTTCATCCTGAAATGTATGATAATTGTCAGATGATCATGAGAAGATGATATGAGAATATTAGTAATAGGTGGGACGTATTTTCTCGGAAGAGAATTTACGCGACTTGCTGGAGAAGAAAATGAAATATATTTTATAAACAGAGGCAGCAGGCTCCCTGAACTTTCGGAGAAGGAAAGGGAGCATACCTTTGTTATGGACAGACATGACGCTGAGGCTCTAAAGAAGGTGAAGCTTGGTGAAATCGACGCCGTGGTTGATTTTTGTGCGTATCAGGCAGGAGATATCAGGACGGTCTGTGACAATCTTGGAAGTAACATCAAGCAGTACATCTTCATCAGTACAACGGATGTTTATAAGCGTGGAACCGGGGCTGATAAGATCGGTGAGGATGCGGAGTTCGAGACCAGAGACTTCGGCGGAGAGACCGGAGCGTATATACTTGGAAAGGCAGCACTTGAGAAGGAAGTTCGTGAAATAAATAACTACACGGTTCTTCGACCTGCGTTTATTTACGGACCGGAGAACTATGCTCCGCGTGAAGGAATATATTTTAATTGGATAATAAAGGCCGGGAGGTTCATCAGTCCGGCTGACTCTGATGGTTATTTTCAGATGGCCTATGTAACTGATGTTGCGAAGGCTGTACTTCTCTGCTGCGGCAGCGAAGCAGCATATGGTAAGGCTTATAATGTCTGCAGCGGCGAGAAGATAACATATGAAATATTTGAAGAAGCCTTGATCAAGGTGTCGAAGGAAATCTTCGGAACAGAGGCTGAGAAGGCTGAGGTTTCTGTTCATGAGATTCTGGAAAGGAGCATTCCGCTTCCTTTTCCGCTCAGGGCTGCGGAGTCGGAGTTTTACGATGGAAGCAGGGTCAGAGAGCTCGGAGCAGTCTTTGTGTCACTCGAGGAAGGGCTGAGAGAGACAGCTGTGTGGTATATAAATAGTCTTAATGAATAGTGATCATAGAACTGAAACGTTATAAAAAGATTGTCAATTATATTCATCATGAACGATTAGAGAAAAGGATAGATTAATGCATTTTAAGAACAATCGCGTTTGGCAGAAATATAATTAAAGAAATAAAAATTACGTGGTTGATAAGATGATATAAGGATAAAAATATGGCAAGAAAGATAATGATACAGGGCACGATGTCAAGTGCCGGAAAAAGCTTAATAGCTGCCGGACTGTGCAGGATATTTCATCAGGACGGATACAGGGTAGCGCCATTTAAGTCACAGAATATGGCGCTTAATTCTTTCGTCACCGAGGAAGGACTCGAGATGGGCAGGGCGCAGGTGATGCAGGCCGAGGCGGCAGGAACCATTCCGAGCGTTGATATGAATCCGATACTTCTCAAGCCAACAAGCGACAGAGGCTCACAGGTTATTGTCAGAGGAGAGGTTCTGTTTGATATGGGGGCAAGAGAATATTTTGGCTATAAGCCCAAACTGGTGCCTGTTATCAGGGAATCCTTTGCAAAGCTTGAAGAGGAATATGATATAATCGTGATCGAGGGTGCGGGAAGTCCTGCTGAGATCAACTTAAAGGAAAATGATATCGTAAATATGGGCATCGCAAAGATGTTTGATGCAAATGTACTCCTTGTCGGGGATATCGACAGGGGCGGTGTATTTGCCCAGCTTTTCGGAACCATAGAGCTTCTTCCGGAGGACGAGAAGAGGCTGATCAAGGGACTGGTTATTAATAAATTCAGGGGAGACAAGAGTCTGCTGGATCCGGGAATTGATATGCTCTTTGAAAAGTGCAGGATTCCTGTGTGCGGGACGGTTCCTTACATAAAGGATCTGAAGGTGGATGACGAGGACAGCCTTGCGGAGAGGCTTTATTATAAAAATGTGAAGGATAAGGTTGATATTGCGGTGATCAGGCTGCCGCATATTTCCAACTTTACCGATTTTGATGTGTTTGACAGTATACCGGGCTGCGGTGTAAGATTTGTGGATGAAAAGGATATGCTGAGCGGTGCGGACATCGTGATCCTTCCGGGAAGCAAAAATACTGTCTATGACATGCAGTGGCTGAAGGACAGGGGGCTGGACGCTGATATTAAGAAGGCAGAGGAGCGAATACCTGTTTTCGGTATTTGCGGTGGCTTCCAGATGTTGGGACTGACGATTGAGGACAGGTTCGGTGTGGATAATGGACTCCATAGTTCGAATAATTCTTCCGGGAATATGCTGGTGAATGATCAGTGTCAAGCAGATGTCCAAAATGGAAACAACTGTATGATCAGTGGGCTTGGGCTTCTTCCGGTTCATACTTCCATGAAGAAGGAGAAGACGAGAAGGCAGGTCAGCGGAACCCTTCCGGAGATGGCAGGGATTTTTAAGTCTCTGTCGGGAAAGAAATATTCAGGCTACGAGATTCATATGGGCGAGAGTGTGTTTGATCATAGTATTTCTCTTGTCAGGGGTGATGGTCATGACGTGCCGGATGATGTGAATCAATATGACAGAGCGAGTATAGATCAGAGTGATATAGGCTTGCATAATGTGGCTGGTGATTACGAATCGACTGAACGAAAAAAAACGAATGCATATGATAGTACTATCGTCAACTATGGAAATGTTTACGGCACATATATACATGGCATATTTGATGATTCCGATATAGCATGGACGCTTGTCAGGACGCTGGCAGAGAGAAAGGGACTGGAGCTTTCAGATACTGAGAATAGAGCAGTTTCTTACAGAGATTTTAAGGAGCAGCAGTACGATGCGCTCGCGGATGTTCTGAGGAACAGCCTTGATATGGAATATATTTATTCTATAATGTGATATTAATTAAGTGATATTAGTTTAGTGACATAAAGAAATAATAACCGTTCAGGGCATTGGTTATGTGATCATACACAGATATGATCGCTATGGTGATGCAATGATCGGTTTAAATAATAGATTGGTAACAGGTAAATAAAATGAGCAGATCAGATGATATAAGAAATATAATTGAAGGAGATTTCGGA
>AUXO013411537.1_pt1 | contig 11254 bp, 10 predicted proteins | sample 768731 | NCBI WGS metagenome assembly AUXO01 (sample SAMN02715735, study PRJNA202380) | gut metagenome | biome: sheep rumen | host: Ovis aries | place: New Zealand: Palmerston North | reverse complement strand
CTGCTGTTGCTCTTTGGTTCCAAACACTTGGATTAACTTCTGAACAACAAGAAAGAGAAAATAATAATAAAAACCAATAATAAAATATGAGACAGTTTATTCTTGGTGCAAGTGTTGCTGCTCTTACCTCTGGAACTGTTCAGTCTAAGACTGATGCCGATGCTGGTAAAGTTGGTGTTGGCTATTATCCTAGTGGTATTGCGACATTTGATACCGGTGCTAATATTAAAGATAAAGCTTTTGTTGCTCTTATCCGTACTGCTGTTCAAGGTGGAAATGTTTTTCTTCCTCTTTATAAGAAAGATTTTTCTTATGTTAAAAGCGAATATATTGCAGCTACTATTTTTAAAGCAACTATTGTAATTCCTGCGCCTTCTGCTTCTGATACAGATTATACCATTATTGCCGCATTAAAAGGTGTTAAGTTTAATGAGCGTAATAAATGGACTGCAAATGTTCATTTAAGTTCTAATGATACTCCTACTACTGTCGGTGATAAAATTGTAAAATATTTCATGGATGGTGTAATTGCTCGATATGGTCTTAAAGTTACTAATGCTGCTGGCACTCTTACTTTTGAGGCTGTTAAAGCTGGTGTAGATTGGGAGCTTATTCCTGCTGATGACCTTTATGGTACTACTGTAACTTATGTTATTAAAGGTGCTCCTGCACAAAATGATGCTGTTATGGTAGCTGATTTGGCTGCTAAAGCTGCTGCTGATGCTGGATTTGAGTATACTTATAAAGATCCTTCTCAATATCTTTATGCCAATTATCCTCTTAATCCACTTAAAGCTGCTGATAGTGCAGATAATGGTTTTACTGTTTTTACTCTTCGTTTTGCTGAACCTCGCGAAATGAAAACTGTTGATGAAGTTGTTCATCAAATAATTCAGGTAGCTTTTCCTACTGGTGCTGCAGGTATTGCTACTTTTGAAAATGCTTGTAAATATCTTGCCGATGAAACAGTAGAAACTGAAGAAGTAGGAGGAGAATAACAAGTTTAAATATTAGTTTTTGGCTTGATAATGATATTATTAAAATATATTGTCATTATCAAGCCTTTTTTAATATTATGGAAATATTAGTTGATTCATTTAAATATGGACTTGCTCCTGCAATAATTGTTCTTTTTTATCTTGTTGTTACTCGTGTTCTTGATCATAGGCAAGAAGTTAAAAAAATTGAGGCTCAAGCAATTGAAGCAAAAAAGACAGTTAAAATTAATTCTGAATTAATTAATTCTTTTAATGAAATTGCTTCATATCTTAAATTTGTAACTAAAGATGTTGTTGAACTTGATGCAGATAAAGCAGATGCTGCTATTCGTTCTTCATTTCGTTCAATGGATTTTGGTTTAACACGATTTGCTACATTTACGATTATAAATAATAACATTCAAGAAAATAAAGCCGCCATTATTGATAATATTAAAGCTACTGTAGAAGCAGAATATCTTAATGTTTATAATGAATTGGTATTATATAAAGATAATAATATAAGAATTTCTGAATATTTAGACCCCCTTTGGAAAGATGAAATTAATAAAATTATGATTGATGTTATTTTTAACGAGCGTCTTACCAAAGAACAAAAAATTTATAATATTAATAATAGACTTGGTATTGATATAACTAATTATTCAAACAGTGTACATAATAAATTTATAAAAAATTAAATTATGGCAATTCCCACTTATGATAATTATGTTTATGCATTGGCTCAAATAGAAGACAATGTTGTTACTCAAAATTCTATTGGTTTTGTGGTAGATGAATGTACACAAATTAAACTTATGTATGCACATATAGTTACTCATTGTGTTATTAATTTTGATTATTTTAGTGATAACCATAAAAAATCTATTAACAATCTTATTAATTTAGTAATGTAATGGATAAAAAATATAAAAGAGTATTTGTTCGAGATAATTATATCCCAAACAATGTCGGTAAAGATGAAGTAGAAGTAAGTGCAGATTATGTATATATGATTATTCCTGAGGAATATATTTGTATTTATCATAAGTTATTAGTTTGTCTTGCTGATTATGGGGAAGAAGCATTAAAAGATTGTAAAGCTGCTTGTAAAGGTCAAAATCTTTATATTATTCAATGTTGGAATATGTTTCAATCAGCACTTGCTTGTCATGCCCTTGGATTATTAGATAAAGCTGATTTACTTATTAAATATATTGATGCTCAATTAGATGTTGCTTTTAAAGGTGTTAAAAATAATATATATTCTGGTGGAGGTACATATCCTGTTTTACCTGATGGTTCTATGGAAGTTAGAGTAAGTTGTCAAGATAATTTACCTTCTTTCTTTATTAATAAAGATCTGGAAAATGCTTATAGAAATTATTTTAATAAAAATAATGAAAATGGCGTTTATACAGATGAAGATAATATAATTGAAAAATAATATGGCAAAAGAATTACATAAACAATTATATAAACGAACAGCAACAAGTGATTTTGTTAATCTTGATGAAATTTTTGATAATGAAAATGCTGCTGAAGTTTATAATTTAGAAAATGTAACAGAAGAATTGCTTAATAAACAATTTTCTGATTGTACAATTGTTGTAGATAAAGGAAATGGAAGACATTATCATCAATATGCAGCTGGTAAATGGACTCTTTGGAATACTGGAGGGGCTCCTGTAAGTGATAATGTAGCATATAGTGGATTTGTTAATAATATTGAAGATATTAATATAAATAATGGTACTAAAATTGATTTTACAGGAACTCAATTTAATACTGCTGCAGGAAGTGGTACTATTTTGTGGTTTGCTGTTCCCAATAATAAAAATATAGTAAGTGTCGAAAACAATAATTTTTCTGGAGATTTTATTCAAGATGATTTAGAACAAGGAGATGTTGTTACAGTCGATGATATAGAATTTCAGATTTATATTTATGTTTTCGGTATGGATTTTGACAATACATATAAAGTAATTATTAGTTAAATATGGCAGATTATATTGGCGTTGGAAATCCTGTTTTAGCCAGAGGAGCTAAACCTGCGGATTATAAACTTGGACCATTTTCAAGTATTTCTGAAGCTTGTTCCAAAATAGTACAAAATTTTCGTTATATAGGAATGACAGTTATTATTATAAATAATAATGTTGCTACAGATTATTGGTTTAAAGCTGGAACAAGTGATTCTGATTTAGTTATTAAACAAGCTGGTGGTGGAGGTGGAGGACTTACTGCTATGGAAGTTCAAACCGTTTCTGAAGAATCTACTACAGCTCTTGAAGAATATTATACAAATGGTGGATATAATTTAATTATTGCTACATCTACTCAAAAAGCTTATTTAAGATATGGAGAAGGTAAGTGGTTTTCTTTTGCTATTGGTGTACTTGGGCCTTCTCCTTCTTCTCTTGCTTCTATTGGAAGTGTAGATTATATTAGTATGGTATAGTAATGGCTGCTCCTAATATTTCAGATAAAGTTAATGTAAAATATTGTATATCTAAAATAAAATTTACTAAAACTCCTTCAACAATACAATATTTTAATATTTATTATAAACTTTATGATTCTGATGAAGCAGCATTTAATTTAAGACAATGGCTTCCATATGCTATGAATGTTGGTGTTAATCCAGATGGAAGTTTTGTTACAAGTCCTACTTTAACAAATATTGTTAAAAATGGTAAATTATTTATTAATAATTTATCAGATTATAAAGAATATTGTATAAAATTTGTTAATGCTGCAAATAATAATTTAGTTCATGAATTTAAATTTAAAACAGGATATGCAATGACTCTTAAGGATAGTCCTTATTATAAAAGAGTTTTATTTCCTGGGGAAGAATATTCTATTCATGTTGCTGGTACTGATAGCTATACTTTACCTTATGCAGAAATGATTAATGGCCATCCAAATCCAGAGGTTTGTTCTGTTGATTGGTATTTTCCTTTAGATAGTCATAAATACGAAAAACGATTTTTTAATGAAGAATATTATTCTTCTTTTATTCCTGCTTTATTTACAGAAGCTAGTAATAATCAAGATCCTACTTATACTATTAATGATACTGCTACTTTTGAATATTTAGAAGTTACAGATGCAGAAACTGGAGAAATTATAGTTTTACATCATTGTAATACTAAAAATAATAATTCTGTTCTTCTTTGTCCTTTTCTTCGTAATACAGGTCCTGATCAATGGGAACCTCATATTTATTATGATTGTGAAGATGGCGCTGGTAGTATATCATTGTCTGATATTATAACAAGACGCCCAATATTTGTTGCTTATATAGATAGTAATTCAAATGTTACTCAAAGATGTATTTATCATTGGGATACAAGAGCTATTAAAAGTTTAGGTACACCATATGATACAATTGATAATTATTGTTATGTTTATATAAACAGTGATGGCACTATAACTTGTAAATATTGGGACAATACTACTTATCAAGAAAAAATTGTTACAAGTACTGTTAAAATACCTTTTGATAAATTTATAATACTTGATATATTTAATCATAGATTTAAATATTATGGTATTAGTCAAGAGCAAGAACAAGAAGAGGTGGATGTTCCTATTGAAAGTTTTACTAATACATTTAAAGCTGCTATTGCTTTTTATAATGGATTACATGGACAATATGAAATTATAAGTAATTGGATGACTATAGATGATAATTGTGATACTGATGTATTGGCTATTCGTGATGTACAAATTAGTTCACCAGAAAATGTTAGACTTGCAATTGCTTATTATAGAGAAGATCTTGGTATTAATTATATAGAATATACTGATTTTCATACTGGGGCTTTAGCAAGTTCTAATAATATTCTTACAGAATTTAAAATAAATAGTTCTAATTATGGACAAGAGCTTGCTTTAGCTCTTCGTGGAGGATTAGGTTTTAATACTAATTCAAATTTATTAAATGGTAATATTATTGTAACTCCTTCTCATGGTACTAAAAAAGAAACAAGATGGGTTACAAAAGAAGGTCTTACTGAATGGCAAAATATTGATATTAATTTACTTTATTCTTATAATGCACAAAGACCTGGTGAAAGTGATGGAGAACATAGTCCTTATTTAGGTAAAATTCCTGGGGCATTTGTATTTGGTGGTCCAAATTCAGAAAAAATTTATGTTGGTCAATTTACTTCTATTAAACAGGCTGGTTTAGATCCTGATCTTGAACTTAAACTTATTAGACCTTCTTTATTTAAAGCTACTATTAAAATAACTCTTGAATGTAGTGATAATACTTCTCAATCAAAAGTAATTAGTAATCCTTCTCCAAAAGATACAAGTATTAGTTTTACTGTACCTTTATTTGATGAACTTTTTAATAAAGAAATTATAAAAGCTACATTAGAAATTGTTGCTGGAGGGAATACTGAATATAGTGAAAAACTTTTCGGATTACAAGTTGGAAATAATATTATTGCTCCATATGTATTTCCTGAAAAATATATTTATGATAATTTTGATGCAGATTTTAAAAGTTTAGATTCTTTAAGTGATAAACAAAATTTACTTAAAGAAATGTTTTTTACTAAACATGGTTCTTGGGGAGGATATAATGGTGGGGTTAATGGACATAACTGTTATTTTAATCATGATGGAGTTCTTGTATTAGAGAATCATGGAGATAAATATGCAGGTTCTCTTAAGGCTGTAGGTAAAGAAGCTGTTCTTGGTCTTGAGAATCCTGATGAATATACAGGATATGGTGGAGATTTATATGTTGACTATGAATGGGATACTCGTGTAAATAAAGCTTGTCTTCGTACAGGTACTACTCTTGTTTCTAATAAATATTTTACATATGGTAAAGTTGATGTATGGATGAAAATACCTAAAGGATGTTATGGTGTTTGTCCTGCAATCTGGTTTTTCCATTATATTGAAGTTCCTGAAGGAGATCCAAGATATGACCAATATCCATATAATGAACGAGTTATTCAGGGAAGTAATGATGATGGACATTATCGTGTAGTAAATAATGAAATTGATATTGAATTACCTTCCCATTTAACTAAAGGTAGTACATCAGGTTTTGATAAATTTAATGATGTATATTTTGATCCAATTGCTATGGATGATAAATATATGATTGGTATTGGAGATCCTAATCAAAATGAAGATTTATTTAATACTGGTTTATTTAAATTAATTGACCCTACAAGACCTTATGACCGTAATTCTTGGGAGCAAGTTGAAGGATATGCTGGATGGTATCCTCTTAGCTATCAACCAAGTTTTCAAAATTGTAAATTTAATAATTGGCAAGGAGAATATAATAGTGGTGATGGTTGGGTTGAAGGACAAGATGCTGAAGGAGAACAAGGTACTGTTCATGTAAATGCTGAAGACTATTATAAGGGTACTTCAGTTCATGGAGAAAATCCTCTTATAAATGAAAAAGAAGAATATCTTGCTGTTTTCCAACATCTTACTGATCATCCAGATGGTATGGCAGATGGATTCTTTCATAAATGGAGTATTGAATGGCTTCCTGATAGAACCGTTTTATTTTTAGATGATAAAGTTGTTCGTGTTAATAAAGGATTTATTCCGTTTAATATAATGAAACTTACTATTGGTACTTGGTTTCCTACTATGCCTCTTGGTAAATTAAATTCTAAAGGAACAGCAGTAAAAGTTGGAACAAAAGCATATCTTACTGCTGAAGGTGTGTATGACCAAAATGGTATTTATGGAACTAAAAAAAGTCTTATTACTGATGTAAATAGTAATAATCCTATTGGGACTTGGGCAGGAATTCCTGCTGATTGGGAAGTTTGTCAAATAGAAGTATCTCGTGTTAAATATAAGAGATATAATATTAATGATGAAATATCTACATATAATAATGTAAATGGACATATTGAAGAAGATACAGTAATTATTAAACAACAACCTACTTATATGGGAGAAAGTTTTCCTGAATCTGGTCTTCGTTGGTTTGATACTCAATAATATATGGCTATTCAGATGATTTCTTTTTCTGATTATTCATTCAGTATTGTTCCTATTGATGATGAAACTTTAAGAACACAAGACTTAAAGTTATCTTCTGTCAATGGGAGCAATACTGTTGAATATATTGTTGATGATGCTAAAATTTCTGTATTACCTCAAACAGGTAAATTAGTTATTAAAAGAAATCAAATAACTTTAATTGATGAGGATACTCAAGAAAAAACTATTATACCAGAAGCAGAAATATATAGTATTGATGATTTTGAATATCTTAATTATGATACTCATATACCTATATTAGTAACAGTTGATGAAATAGATATAAATGGTTCTTCTACGGGGGTATCACATGGAGTTATATTTTCTATTCTTAATCATAATGAAACAGAATCTCTTCCTACTTGTTTTAGAATAAATAAAATTAATTGGGAAGTTGCACCAGAAGAATCACAAAATCTTAAAATAGGTATTTATTATGGTGATTATGAATATGTTCTTGATGAAACTGATGTTGTTTGTGATATAAATGGTAATTTAGATAAAACACTTATTTCAAAATCTTTAGTTTCTGATAGACAATATGTTATTTCTATTTATAATTATAATACTGAAGAACAAAAAGAGTTTGTAATATACGCTCCTATAAAGCCTGTTTGTGGTGAAAATCCTATTCATAATAAAATTGAATGGGAAGGAAGAAAAATGAATATTGAAGTAAATGATATTAGAAATATATCAAGAGGAAATTTAAAAGATGCTTTATGGAGTTTTCCTTTAGATTTTCAAACTCATGCTATAAATCTTCGTTCATCAATAATGACTTCTGATACAGATAAATTTAATTTTCAAGGTATAATTGATATAAATAATAGAAGTCTTCCTGCTCTTGTTTCTTATAAAAACAGAATTTATAGTTTGCCCAATAATCAAGAAAGAGATAATATTTATTCTGCTGATATATTAATTCCTTCAACTATTAATCATATTAGATTTATAGGATTAAATTTTAAATTAGATAATATTACTGATGGAGAAATTTATAAATTATTTAGTTATATTGATTCAAACAATAATCAAGAATATATTGGAATTAAAAGAGAAAACAATCAATTAAAATTTCATATTAATAATACAGATATAAATATTAATATATTAGAAAATTATTGGTATTCTCTTTTATTATTTTTTGCAAATATAAATAATTCTTATTTTATTGCTACTAAGATTCCTGATTATAATGCTCCAATAAATCAAGGTGCATTAAAAGGAGGTTATTTAGAGGCTATTCCAAATAATGAATCTTCTGAAATTAAATATAACGTTAATAGAAATAATTTTTCATTAAGTATTGATTATTCGGCTTATGGTGTTTCTGGATTAAAAATTTATTTAATTGTAAATATTTATCAATATAATACTTCTACAAATATTGCTTATCAAGAAGTTATTGAATTAGATCCTACTCTTAGTTCAAAAATAGTAACTATAGAAAATGTTTATGGATATGCTGTAGCTTTTGGTTTTAAAGCCATTATAGAAAATGATTTAACAACAGGAAATTTTCAAATTACAAGTATAAAAATAGATAATAATTCAATAGTTCTACCAAATGATTCTTATTATACTATAAACAAAATTAATGATTATAATTCTTTAACTTTTAATTGGAATAATGGATTACAAATATCTGCTATAAATATTGTAACTCCAATATCTGATTCTGAATTATCTTATACATCTAATGTAAATAATAGTTGTCTTGCATTATCTGATTCTCCTTGTAATTTTTGTATAATAGATGATGTTGCAAATAGTAATTCTAAACTTTCTATATCACATATCATTTGTGATGAAGCAACTGTTGATTCCACATATGATGTTTTAAATTTAGATAATGATATTTTTGTTTTATTTAATGAATCTGCTATAAAAACTTTATTGTTTGGATATAAACTTACTCCTTTTTTAGTTGCTTTAAATAATGATTCTCATTCTCATATAGAATTATTTGCCGATTGTTATGAAGAATTAAAAGAAAATTCTATAATGTTTTTTCTAAAAAACATTAATGGTGTTTTAGAAAATAATCAATATTCAGCTAATGTAGAATTTACATTAGGATATACAAATATAGATGATAATAGAAATATTATAATTAAAAGTTTTAATAGAATAATAAAAAATATTAAAACTATTGCTAAAAATGCTAATATTATACAATATGATTTAGATTTTGAAAATAATTTTGATTCTGCTGTAAATGAATTTAAATCTAGATATTATGCTAAACAAAAGAGATGGGGTGGAGATATGGGAGGAGGTGTTAATGGAGAACTTGTATATTTCGACCGTAGCAGAAAATGTTTAATTCTTGAACAACATGGAGATTTATATAAAGGAAAAGTTCCTGCAATAGCTCCTGCTGGAAAAGAATGGTACGGTCTTCCTTGTTCTTTAAAACATAATCCTGTTAGTTGGAAAGATGATAAAAGATTTGTCCAAAGAAATATTAGAGTTGCAGGTCTTATACAATCAATAGATTATCATGGCTATGGTATGTTTGATTGTTGGTTTAAGGTTCCTAAAGGAATGACAGGTCTTGCAATTTGTCTTTGGTACTTTCATTATCAAGAAATTTATGATTTTGATAGAGCTTGGAAAACTTGGATTAAAGATGGTATTCAGCATGCTGATGGTAATTTATATAAATATGATCAATCTATTGAAACTGGTTCTGGTTCTACTTGGATTGTTATAAATAATGAAATTGATATGGAACTTGGTTCAGAAAATACTCCTTATAGAAGTAGTCAAAATCCTAACAATAATGCATCTTTAAAATGGTATGCTCCAGGTCTTAGTATGAGACAAGCTGTTGGATGTACAGCTTCTGGTAATGATTATGGTACTTGGATGATTGATTGGGAACAATCTAAAAATATTATTGAAGAAACCATCAATCAATATGGTAAAGATCCTACTAATTCTAATGTTTGGATTCCTTCAAATAAACTTGTTTGGGTAAAAATTAAAGATACTTTTGATGAACCAAATAATGGAGCTTCTGTTCGTTCATGTAGATTTAATAATTGGCTTAATGAAAGATGGAATGATGGTTGTGGAGCTACTAATTTAGAAAATAATGGTATTTATAATAGAAGTGAAATGGATGTTAATAATCGCACCCCTTTAGGGAGAATAATCAAAGATGATTTTGGTAATCTTTTGGAATTAATTGAACATTATTATGATGATGAAAATTATCATAAATGGTCTATTGATTGGAAGCCCACAAGAACAAGATTACTTATTGATGATGAAGAAGTTGCTATTTGTGATGCCTTTGTTCCTTTTAACCCTATGACTATGTTAGTGGGTTGTTGGTTTCCTTCTGGAAACATTTATGATGCCGGTCCTCTTGAAGGTAATTATGGTACTTGGGCTGGAATTCATGCTAATTTTGATGTTGCTAACATGGAAGTAAAAAGAATTAAATTTACACCTTATAATGAAGAAGAAGCTCCAACAACACATATGAAATATGATTGTGAAACATATGCAGAAGATGGTCTGCGAGAATTAATTTATTAAAATATGGAACTTAATCAAATAATCGATATAATTATAAATAATTTTAACTTTGGTTTAATTATTTCTATTAATTTACTTACTTATGGTATGATTACTGTTTATAATACTATATTTAAAAAGAAAGCATCCAAATTACTTAAAATAATTATTACTATATTTAGTATTATTATTTTAGGTATTGTTTATTGGAAAATAGGAAATATTGATAAGGATGTTATTATTAGTTCTTGTGTTTCTGCTCCTCTTATTTGGGATTGGGTTTTAAAACCTATTCTTAAAAAATTTAAACTTGATTATAAAATTGATAATTATGAAAAAGAGGAAAAAGAAACAATTTAATCCTAATACTGATAAAATTGCAAATGTTGATTATGATACAGCCATTAGCATTGATATAATATATTGTGTAAAAATTTTGAAAATTATTTGGAAATAAAAAATATTGTTATTAATTTTAACAAATTAATAGTAATACTATTGTTAAAGACGATGATTATAATCTTAAACTAATTTTTAATATGGCTTCAATTAATCAATTAGTATCAGAAATTGCTCATAGTTTGCAGCAAGCTGATAGTGTACCAGTTAGGCGTGCTATTCGTCTTGCTGTTATTCATAGTAGAAATCAATTAATTAGACAAAGTTTTGAACAACATCGTTATATTGATAAAAGTCTTCAACAA
>AUXO016300964.1_pt1 | contig 11257 bp, 10 predicted proteins | sample 768731 | NCBI WGS metagenome assembly AUXO01 (sample SAMN02715735, study PRJNA202380) | gut metagenome | biome: sheep rumen | host: Ovis aries | place: New Zealand: Palmerston North | reverse complement strand
GAATGAAAGAACGAGCGAGTTCATAAATGTAGAGTTTACAAATTATGCTACCGATTGTGATGTTGCACTTAACTTTGAAGAGTTCTGCTTTGCAGCAGTGGATGATGGTAAGATAGCTGGGGTTATCACGGGTCGTGCTTATTACAATGAGGTACATATCGGAGACCTAATTGTTGGAAAAGAATATAGAAGAGATGGAGTGGGCAGTAAACTGGTTTATGCTGTCGAGGATACATTCAAAGGAAAGGGATATGAGAAAATAGCGCTTACAACTTTTGGATTTCAGGCACCGGAGTTTTATAAAAAGATGGGATATGAACTTGAATTTGTCCGTGAGGACAGGGATCCGAAGCTTAGTAAGTATTTTTACTTGAAGAAAATATGAAAATAAGAAAATTTGCTGAATCAGATTATCAGAATTTATATGAAACCATATCCGATCCTGATGTGATGCGGTTCATAGAGGCCCCTTATTCTGAGGAAAATACAAGAAAATTTCTTCAGACTGCTGGTCTATGTGAAAATCCATTGATTTACGCTGTAGAGAATGATCAGGGTAACTATGTCGGATATGTTATTTACCATGATTATGATAATGGTAACAAGGAAATTGGATGGATTCTTAAGCGGGCTGAATGGGACAAGGGATATGCTAAAGCTCTTACACGATTGTTAATAGAAAAAAGCAGGGCATGAAGGTAAAGGTGTAGTAATTGAATGTGCTCCGGAACAGGATATAACAAAACATATAGCAACGAGCTTGGGGTTCACATATCAGGGAATAACTGATGGCTGCTGCGTGTACATGCTCAATGGGGAGGATGAATGAAAACAATACGACTGATAGGATGTCTCTTTCCGCAAAAAAATGGATGGTATGACAACAAGCGAAGGGTCTATATCATTTATGGCCAGAAGAACCTGATGAAGAATCTGCATCTCGGTAGAAATAAGATATTTGTCATAGAGAAGATGGAGAATAAGAAGACGGTGCAATAAATCAAGCTGATCGGAAAGATGCTGAGCATGGGTATGAATGAAAAGAGATTTTTTGTTTGAGGACAGTGTATCGGAGGATAAATGTGGTATTATTATTTATGAAGGCAAAGGCGCTTTTTATTTTAGCGTCTTTGCCTGTTTTTTATTTGCGGAGATAGGGCCGGCAAATCATCTTGGATATGAGAAGAGGCAGGAAAAAGAGCGGAGTCGCAGAAAGAAAATACCATTAGGAGAAAATATTTATTTTGACGAGGCATATGAAAGAGGTATGCTGCTGCAACAACTGGATCTGTCCAAGGTGGATGTAAATATGTTTGGTGCGGTGAATAACAGCCTTATCAATGATGGATGTGGCCTGTACAGGGGGAGACTTATTCTTCCTTTTGAACATTTGTCTCGTTTCCAAAACGATATCTTGTATTGACCACGTTGTGTGGCTCAGAAAGGAGTGCTATGGCAGCATTTGACAGAGTATGTTCGGGAATTCCTCAGATGGATGAAGCTTTTGATAATATTCGTCTTGGGGATAACGTTGTATGGCGTGTGGATAATCTTGATGAGTTCAAACTTTTTGTTGAGCCCTATGTAAAGCAGGCAATAGCCGATAAAAGGAATCTGATCTATGTCAGGTTTGCTACCCATGAAGCACTCCTTAAGGAGCAGGAGGGGCTTAAGATTGTACATGTGGAATTAAATCACAGATTTGAAAATTTTACGGTAGAGATTCATGAAATAATCAGAAAAGAGGGCAGGGATGCCTTTTATGTTTTTGACTGCCTTTCGGACCTGCAGACAGCCTGGGCTACCGACCTTATGATGGGGAATTTTTTTCAGGTAACATGTCCATATCTGTTCATACTTGATACCGTTGCCTTCTTTCCGCTGATAAGAGGCAAGCATTCATTTCAGGCTATTGCCAAGATAAGGGATACAACGCAGCTTTTTTTGGATGTATATTCAGACCGGAAAAACATATATGTGAGGCCGGATAAGATATGGAACAGATATTCAGAAGTCATGTTTCTGCCGCAAATCTACAATCCTGATACAGGAGATTTCAAACCAATACTTGATGGAGTCATGGCTAGTCATTTTTATCAGGTACTTGGAAAAAACAATGCTCTTTCTGATACGGAGAATAGGGATAGCTGGGACAGGTTCTTTAATACTACGAGGATCCTCAATGAATCCGGAGCAGATGTAAATGACAATTGCAGCCGCATGTGCAATATCATGATGACCCGGGATGAGAGGCTGCGCGTCATGATAAAAGAACTGTTTACACCTGAGGATTACTTTTCTGTAAAGGACAGAATGATTGGAACAGGCATGATAGGTGGGAAAGCCTGTGGGATGCTTCTTGCCAGGAAGATAATAGAACATAGAGCACCTCAGATTTTTGATTATCTTGAGCCACATGATTCGTTTTATATCGGTTCAGATGTCTTTTACTCCTTTATTGTTGAGAACAGGTTCTGGGATCTGAGGATAAGGCAACGGACCAAAGAAGAGTTCTTTTCCCTTGCAGATGAGTTCGCAAAGAAGCTTTTGACGGGTACCTTTTCAAGGGACATGGAAGAGCAGTTTGTAAAGCTTTTGGAATATTATGGACAGGATCCAATAATCGTCAGATCAAGCTCCATATTGGAGGACGGATTCGGAAATGCATTTGCCGGAAAATATGAATCTGTCTTCTGCTCAAATTCGGGGAGCCTTGAGCAGCGCCTTGAGGAACTGGAAAATGCTGTCAGATGTGTTTATGCAAGCACCATGAGCAGGTCTGCACTTGATTATCGCAGCAGAAGGGGACTGCAGGCGAGGGATGAGCAGATGGCTCTCTTGGTGCAGAGAGTTTCGGGCTCATACTATGGTGAATACTATATGCCATGTGCAGCCGGTGTTGGGTATTCATACAGCCCTTATAAATTTATGGAATCTCTTGACCAAACTGCAGGAATGCTGCGTCTTGTCATGGGACTTGGAACATCAGCTGTAGACAGGACCGAAGGCTCTTATCCAAGACTTGTGAGCCTTGATAAGCCTCTGGCTACAAACGCAAGAAATTCCATTGAAAAGCATCAGTATTCTCAGAGAAAGCTTGAAGTTATGAACAGGACATCCAGAAAACTTGAGAGGATATCGCTTGAGAATATTGAAAAATTCCTTACGTTCCCCCTTAAGAGACTTCTTCTGGAGCACGACACCGATACAGAGAGGATGTTCAGAGACAGAGGAGAGAATAGGGATATCGAATTCATTTCATGTCAGGGTATAGTCAGAAAAGATACACTGATGAGTCAGATGAAGGAAATAATGCGTGTTATACAAAATGAGTATCAGCATCCTGTGGATATAGAGTTTACAATGAACTTTTCTGAGGACGGTGACTATGTAATAAATATCCTGCAGTGCAGGCCGCTGCAGGTTTATAAAGACACGGAAAGTATGAAGATTCCTGAGAATATTGAAAATGACAGGATCCTTTTCAGGTGCCAAAAATCTTCAATGGGACTCTCAAGAGAAGAGAGGATTGATATTATAGTATATGTTGATCCCGTTAAGTATTACAGGATGCCATATCAGAAGAAATATCGGATAGCCAAGGCCATTGGAAGTATCAACTGGAAAATGCGCGGGATGGGAAAGCATATGCTTCTCATGGTTCCGGGAAGAGTAGGCACAACCTCACCGGAGCTGGGAGTTCCAACCGCTTTTTCAGATATAAGCGAATTTGATGCAGTATGCGAAATAGCTGATTCAAAGGTTGGATATAATCCGGAATTGTCTTATGGAAGTCATTTTTTTCAGGATCTCGTGGAGGCAGGGATTCTCTATAATGCAATCTTTGAGAATGAGAAGACGTTACTATTCAATCCGGATTTTTTATGTCGATATGATAACATTTTTTCTGAGAGTGGCTCTGAATATTATGAGTATAGAGAAATAATCGGGGCATTTGACGTTTCGCATGATAATGTATGTATTTTCCATGATATGGATAAAGAAATGACTTTATGTGCAAGGATTAGAGAGACAGGATGATACGGGAGGCATAGAAAGATGGTCACATGTGAAGATATAGCAAAGCTGCGGCTAGATGGGGTGTCATTAGTCGCCGGAGAAAAGGGGCTGGACCGTATGGTGTCCTGGACCTACATGGTGCAGACAAGACCATATGCTGATCATATGAACAGAGGTAATTTTGCTCTGATTGTCGTGGATGATATCAGGTTCAGCATGAACGAAGCTGAAGAATGTATGCTTGAGTTATATGAACTTGGAATATCGGGTCTGGGAATATCTATAGTGGATGACAGAGAGGATATTCCGGAAGGAATGAAGGCAAAGGCAGATGAACTTGCACTGCCTTTGTTTTTTGTACGATGGGAAGGTGCATCTTTTGTTGATATAGCACAGAGTATAGGACGTCTTATACTGGAGCAAAATGTTCAAAATAAACGGGCAGGTGATTTTCTCTATAACCTTCTGTTTGGATATGACATAAATGACAAATATGTGGAAAAGGTCGCATTACAGTTTGACTTTGATTTTAGCAAATATTATCGGGTGGGGATAATTGTTGTGGACAGGTCATATGGGATAAATCTAGAGCAGGATGAACATACTTATGAGTTTTATTCCGACTGTATAAACCATGAGGTGACAATGCTTGAAGGACATCCTATGTTTATGAGTTTTTTAAATAAGTTTGTCCTCCTTTTCGAGGCCAGGGAGGACAAGTCGATTGAGAGAGCACTGGAACGGATGCTCAGAAAAGTTGATGAAAGACCTGAATTTAAAGGAATGATAAAAGGAACATGCATTCTTGGAGGCGCATATAAAGATCCGAGAAACTTCGGGGCGAGTTACACCGAAGCCAAAAGTCTTATATCAAAGAAAGACATCTTGCCCAATCCCAGAGGTAAGAAGGTGCTCAGTGCAAAAACTATGGGAATATATAAATATCTGTTCAAGAGTGGGAACCATGATGAGATCTTTGATTATTGCAATGAAAGACTTAGAATACTGGAGGAATATGACCATGCAAATGGAACCTTTCTGGTGGATACACTACTCAGTTTTTATATGAATGGTTTTAATTCAAGTAAAACGTCGGAGAGTCTGTACATACATAGGAATTCACTTCAGTACAGGCTTAACAAGATTGAAGAACTGCTTGGTATAGAGCTTGATGACTATGTGGAATACCTGGATATTCTAAACTGCATACTGGTCAAACGCTGGATGTTTTCTTAGATCTGGAAAAGGATAAACTGTGTCGTGGCTGTGCAAAGTGACAAATACTATTGTGCAAAGTGCAAGTTGAACGATGCTCCTCTGAAGACTAGAATACACAACATAACAGCAAGGGCGCTGGTGGATTTCACCGGCGCCCTTGCTGCATATAAGAAAAGAATCTTAGAAGGAGGAGAGGATATTATGAAAAAGAAAATCTTGGGTTTGACACTGGCAGGGATTATGGCGCTTGGAACAATGACAGGATGCGGAAGTGCCGGAGGTAGTGCTGTGAGTGCAAGTGGAACATCACAGCCACAGACATCGACAGATGATTCTTCTGGTGAAACGGCAGTACTCAGAGTAGGAATGGAGTGTGCTTATGCACCATTTAACTGGACGCAGGATGCAGATGTAACACCAAACGGCAACAAGGCAGAGCCTATTTATGGAAGTGATTTTTATGCATATGGATATGATGTTGCTGTAGCACAGATGCTCGCTGATGAACTTGGAATGGATCTTGAAATACATAAAGTTGAGTGGTCGTCCATAGGTATATCAATGGATGCAGGTGATTATGACTGTATCATAGCAGGAATGGGCCGCACTGCTGAAAGAGAGATGTCATACTCATTTACTGAGCCATATTATTACAGAGATAACTGCATTGTGGTGAAAAAAGACGGCGCATACGCAGATGTCAAGGGTTTGTCTGATCTGGCTAATACAGGATGTAAGGTTACAACACAGCTTGGTACAGGCTGGATTCCTCTTCTGGACCAAATTGAAGGCGCAGAAACCGGATCAAATTATGAGACAACTTCTGAATGCTTTATGGCAGTTTCAAATGGAGTTGCTGATGTTTGTATTGTGGATCTTCCAACTGCTCAGTCGGCACTTCTTACAAATGATGACCTAATGATCATCACGTTTGAGGAGAATGATACATTTACCGGCGATGAGGAAATGGTAAATGTCTGTATAGCTACAAGAAAGGGTGACACAGAACTTAGAGACAAATTGCAGACAGCCATGGATTCAATCGGATGGAACGACAAGGCCAAGATGGATGAACTAATGGATACAGCAATTACACAGCAGCCTGCTGCTAACTGATACATTCAGGGGTTGGAAAGGAGAATTGTATGGAGAATCCAAGTAACTCTTTAGAATGGATGTTATTTTTGACAGAAAAATATTTTAAGATGTTTATCCAGGGAACATGGCTTACGCTCTATATAGCTGTGATTGGGACAATTCTTGGATTCATCCTGGGCTATATCATTGGAATTATCCAGGACATGAAGCTTAGTGACGGTGATTTATTTCTCAAAAAGATATTGTCATCATTTTTGAAGATGCTGGCAACTGCCTATGTAGAAATATTCAGGGATACACCAATGATCGTGCAGGCAATGATTATCTATTATGGAATAAGGCAGACGGGAGTTGAGCTCACTCCCGTTGTTGCCGGGATTCTGGTCACAGTACTTAATACCGGAGCATATATGGCAGAGACCGTAAGAGGCGGAATTGGTTCTATCGATCTAGGACAAAGGGAAGGTGCCTGGGCAATGGGAATGTCACCGATGAAGACGATGCTTTACATTGTCCTTCCCCAGGCTTTTCAAAACATAATACCGGAGATGGCCAATACCTTTCTTACTAATCTTAAGATGACATCCGTTCTCAATGTCATTGCTGTACAGGAACTATTCATGGCAGCCAAGACTGTTGGAGGAAACTATTATAAGTATTTTGAATCATATCTGGTAATAGCGGTAATCTACTTTGTTTTATGCTTTTTCTTTAATAAGTTATTTGGCTTCATGGAAGGAAAGATGAAGGGCGAAAACGATTATGCTCTTGCTGTGGAATATATGGATAATCAGTGAGGTGAAAAGATATGGGTGAAACAGTTATTTCTATAAAAGATTTAAGTAAATCATTTGGTACTCACGAAGTCCTGAAAAAAATAGATATTGATGTGTCTAATGGCGAAATCATATGTATAGTTGGTTCATCCGGCTCCGGGAAATCCACACTATTAAGATGTATCAATAAGCTTGAGAAGCAGACTTCGGGAAAAGTCTTATATCATGGTAAAGAAGTAAGGGACATACAGAAGGATATCAATGAGTTCAGATCCAAAGTCGGTATGGTATTTCAGTCCTTTAACCTTTATAACAATATGACAGTCCTTCAGAACTGTATGCTTTGTCCCAGGAAGGTTCTAAAAGTGTCTAAGGAAGAAGCTTTTGACAGGGCGATTACACACCTTAAAGAGGTAGGGATGGCCCCATATATAAATGCTAAGCCATCACAGCTTTCGGGTGGACAAAAACAGCGAGTTGCCATAGCCAGGTCACTCTGCATGAATCCTGAAGTACTGTTGTTTGATGAGCCGACATCAGCCCTAGATCCGGAGATGGTCGGTGAAGTGTTGGGAGTGATGAAAAAGCTTGCAACGACAGGTCTTACAATGATCATCGTTACACATGAAATGGCCTTTGCCAGAGATGTATCAACAAGGACAATCTTTATGGACCAGGGCTATGTGGCTGAAGATGCAGCACCTATAAAGCTGTTTACTGATCCGGATAATCCAAGGACCAGGGAATTCTTAAGCAGATATCTGGCAGGTTAGGGAGGATGGCTATGAATAATTTTGTTGTTACATTTGCTAGAGGTTTTGGCTCCGGCGGAAAAGAGATAGCCTCAAAACTTGCGAAAGATCTTGGAATCCATTGTTATGAGAACAGGATCCTTACTTTGGCAAGTCAGATGAGTGGACTGGATGAAAAAGTATTTCAGGAGGTGAATGAAAAGATACGGGAAAACGGAGGGTTTTCCGCTTTCCTTAAGGGACTTCCGAGAGCAAGGAGTTATATCGCACACAATGAGAAATTTGTCTCTGATGATAAGCTTTTTGAATACCAGAGCAAGATCATAAGAGACCTTGCTGAAAAAGAGTCTTGCGTTATCGTAGGTAAGTGTGCCGATTATGTGCTCCGTGATAAGCCAAATGTAGTGAGTGTATACATAGAAGCTCCCAGAAGTTTTTGTGTTGAACGGACTATTGAAAATATGCATGTGAGCGAGGAAGTTGCGCATGCGACGATAGAACGGACAGATAAGTTCAGGGCGGATTACTACAAATATTACACTCATGGAAATTATTGGACAAACCCGGTTAACTATGACATGACCCTCAACAGTGAAAGGGTCGGGATAGATGACTGCGTAAGGATTATTGAACAGTATCTTGAACTTAAGGGGCTAAAAAAGTCTAAGATAGTGAAAATCAGCTGAATCAGAAAATTGTAAAGAGGAGATGAGATTATGAAGCTTGCAGATACAGGACATTCAGTACAGGATATAAAAGATAAAGTCAGTAAGTACATGATAGAGACCTATGAGAGATTCGATTTTCTGGCTGAGAGGGCAAAGGACCAGTATATATATGATGAGGAAGGTGAGGAGTATCTTGATTTCTATGCCGGAATAGCAGTGAATTCAGCCGGAAACTGTAACGAAAAGGTTGTGGAAGCTGTCACTGATCAGGTAAAAGATATAATTCATACCTTTAACTATCCGTATACAATTCCGCAAGCTCTTCTTGCAGAAAAAGTCTGCACTACTATTGGTATGGACAAGATATTTTTCCAGAACTCAGGTACTGAGGCAAATGAAGCCATGATAAAGATGGCAAGGAAATATGGGATAGAAAAATATGGCCCCAACAAGTACCATATAGTAACCGCCAAAATGGGATTTCATGGACGGACATTTGGGGCTATGTCTGCAACAGGACAGCCGGGGAATGGGTGTCAGGTTGGTTTTGGGCCTATGACTTATGGCTTTTCATATGCTCCATACAATGATCTGGAAGCATTTAAGAATGCTTGCACTGAAAACACCATAGCAATCATGGTGGAACCGGTACAGGGCGAAGGCGGTGTTCATTCTGCAACTATGGAATTTATGAAAGGGCTTAGAGAATTCTGCGATGAAAAAGGAATGCTTCTTCTTATAGATGAAGTGCAGACAGGATGGTGCAGGACAGGAAAAGTCATGAGCTTTATGCATTATGGGATAAAGCCTGACATTGTTTCAATGGCCAAGGCTCTTGGAGGAGGAATGCCGATTGGCGCAATATGTGCAACAAGCGAAGTGGCTAAAGCTTTTACTGCAGGATCACATGGAACAACTTTTGGTGGACATCCTGTAAGCTGTGCTGCAGCTCTTGCCCAGGTAGGGGAGCTCCTTGACAGAGACCTTGCCGGGAATGCAGCAAAAATTGGAGAATATTTCATGACCAAGCTAAAAGAGCTTCCGCATGTCAAAGAAGTCAGAGGTCAGGGGCTGCTTGTTGGCGTAGAATTTGATGACAGCATTAACGCAGCTGATGTCAAACATGAATGCATGCACAGGCACCTCCTGATCACAGCGATTGGAAACCATGTTATTAGAATGATTCCGCCTCTTATCATAGATGAGAAGGATTGTGATAAGGCTTATGAGATCATTAAAAAATCTGTGGAAGCATTGTGAAAGTGGGGGCAGCGATGAAAGAATTTGAATTTTCCATACCTCAGAAAGTCGTGTATGGAGCAGGAAGTCTTTCGAAGATTTCTGAAGTTGTAAATGAGCTCGGAGGCAAGAAAGCGTTCATTATTTCAGGGCCACATCTCTATAAAATGGGATTGGTTTCAAAATGTGCAGAAGCTCTGGAGGAGGCAGGTATTGCCTGTGGTGTATTTGCAGATACAGAAGCAAATCCAAGTACAGATACTGTTGAGAAAGCAACCCGGATGTTTATAGAAAGTGATGCGGACTGCATAATTGCCTTTGGTGGAGGATCTCCTATTGATGTTGCGAAAGCGGCTGCCATTGTTGCTAAATATGGTGGCGATATTACTGATTATGAGGGGAGCGGAACTGTTCCCGGATCTGTTGTTCCAATTGTAGCGATACCGACTACGGCAGGAACCGGGTCTGAAGTGACTTCTTTTTCGGTCATCACTGATCATAATAGAAACTATAAGCTGACAGTTGGCAGCGATAACCTTATACCGGCTTATGCAATCCTGGACCCTGAACTAATAACCACAGTTCCTCAGAAGACAGCTGCTGCATGTGGGATGGATGCTATGGTGCATGCGATTGAAGCGTATATTTCTTTGGCTGCATCTCCGTTTTCAGAGTTATTCTCTCTTTATGCACTGGATTATATTGGAGGATCGATAAGAGATTATGTGGCAGACAGGAAAAATATCTCGGCTGCTGAGAATATGATGTTGGGCTCGTTATTTGCAGGAATAGCGTTTTCACATGCAAGGCTAGGAAATGTTCATGCCATGAGTCATCCTGTAAGTGCATATTATGATGTGCCACATGGTGTCGCTAATGCGATCATTCTTCCTATAGTTGTCGAATTCAATATGAAGGCAGATGCCGGAAAGTATTATGAGATATATAAACGTATAGCTGCTATACCGTGCTCCAAAGAGCAATTTAAGTCGGAAAAGCTTATCTCTGAAATAAGAAGGCTCATCGAGGAATTGGGGATTCCTAATAATCTGCAAGCTGTTGGTGTAGATGATGCATTGATCAATAAGATGTCAGAAGATGCCATGAAAAGTGGTAATATAAAAGTGAACCCAAGAACAACTGAAATTGAAGACATAAAAGCCTTATATAAGGAGGCTATAAATATCCAAACTAAAGTCAGTTAAGAAGTGATTAGCTATATAGATTTTCATCTGTATGGTCAGATATAAACAGCAAAAACATGTGTTTATAGATGAGATTACTGTCCATGCGAGTTTCTGCTGGTGATGATATGTATGGGAATTGTTAGGATTCTTTTTAGCATTTGGCCGACCACATGGGCTGAAATTCGGCAGTTTTGTGACACCTTTCCTTGTTTCATTGGTTTGTGTTTTTATTTCTCAGTATAAAATGCTTACAAATATCTTAACAATCTGTATATTTCTTGCATGATGATGCATATAAT
>AUXO010506231.1_pt1 | contig 11257 bp, 12 predicted proteins | sample 768731 | NCBI WGS metagenome assembly AUXO01 (sample SAMN02715735, study PRJNA202380) | gut metagenome | biome: sheep rumen | host: Ovis aries | place: New Zealand: Palmerston North | reverse complement strand
GCCGGTCGCTTCATGCAGGAGCTCTACCTCAAGGCAGACGTAGTTGACAACCGCTACCTCTTCTTCTAAGAGTTATAGTTTTAAATCCTCATAAGAGATGCCGGACATTTTCAACAGTGTCCGGCATCTCTCGTTATGTCGTCCCTCCTCTCTCCTCTTTCCTCGAACATCCGCATCTCGTACCTCGCACCTCGATAATTCCTTCCTCTCTTCTCTCTTCTCTCTCCTCTTTCCTTATTTTGTCCTTTTTACACTCAATAATTTTCTTCACTTTTTCTTTAATTTGTTTGGAGGAAAAGAAATAAATGTTTATCTTTGCAACTGACTAAGCCAGCCATAAACGCTGGGCAGGTCAAGACATCGATGGAATCCGGAGGCCAACGAAGCCGTTTGTAGGGCTGGCCAAAGGGAAAGGCGTTTACGAACGTTATCATTCTGTGACCTCTAACTTCGCAACTTAGAAACCTTTCACAGAGATAATGCAACGGTAAGCGTCTGCGTGGGTGGATTATATTCCATAGGCAACTATATAACAAGTATATAGTTCTTTGTTATATAATATCACTTGGCGTGGGCTGGCTGCGTTGCTTATCCTTGAAAGGGGGCAATGAGAAGGTCTGAGATCAGGGATGGGCGAAAGTTGAAACTCCCGCGCTTTTTGTATATTTTCCTTTACAATTTGCGTGATTTCCATAAAGGTATAAATATACTAATTTAAAATAATAGCAAAATGAGAAATTTTAATTTGAAAAGAATCCTGTGCATTTTGGCTTTTATAGGCCTTGCTGGGTTTAGTTGTTTCTGGACAGCTGAGTCGTTGTTTATCTGGCAACCGTCGATTACCATTTATGGTGCATGGCTGATTGCTGTGGTGTTCTATATCATTGCGTCCATTTGCTTTACCCGTTTCATTAAGGGGTTCGAGAAGTATGGAGATTTCGGTCAAGGATTATTTGCAAGTCGGGGTGGTCACTTGTTCTGGGGATTCTTAGGTTTGATCGTTTTCTGGCTGTTTATCAGTTTGCCGACAAATACGCATACATTGCTTTACAGGGCTTCTATAAAAGAAATAATAACATCTGATTTAACAAGAACTCAAGGGTATTTGCAGGGGTTGAAAGATAATAATGTAGAGATAAAGAAAATTGAAAATAAATATAAGGCAAAGCAAGATGCTGTTGACGCTATAATTAGTCGTCTAGTTGCAGAAATTGATAGACCAAGTGCTATAGGAATAGGCGAAAAGTTTAATACAGCCTTGGCAGAATTAGAGGCAATTCTAGGAACAACACTACAAAGAATGCCTAACGTAGGGAAGACGCGGACCCAATGGCTAACAGCAATCAATTTCTATCAGAAACAAGCTTACGACCATTTGAAACTTTATAGAGCAAGCTGTGATAAGGAGATAGATGAGGTAAAGAGGATGATGGGCTCAAAAGCTCTCGAGGGATTAATAAAAAACAGTGAAATAGCCTTGTCAGACATTGGAAAGATGAATGGCATAAATGATGAGGTGATAAAGGCTGCGACTGAGGATTTGGGTAAAGGTTATGCCTATATTAAAGCAAACTCTCAGTACATTTCATTTAAGGGCAATGACAAAGAAAGATATACTCGCGAAGGAGCAATCCCAGAAGCAAAAGAAATGCTGAGTGTACCCGATGTGTGGAAGGACTATATTACTACGGACAAATATAATGGTCATGGCTTTATATGGTGGGTATTTATCGCCTTACTCGTAGATTTGGCTGGGTTTGTATTCTTCAATCTAGCTTTTGGAAAAGACAATAACAACGCGATTTGAAAACTAATCTGATAATTAAAAGAATTATGTCAAACTTTGATGAATTGGTTAATGATAACCAAAGTAAAAATGTCAGTAATAGTATAAATGGGACAGTATTGACTGATACATATACTGACGAAGAATTGCGTGATGTGAACAATATTACGGTGACTATTCCCGATAGTCGTACGCCTATTGTGGTATTCTTTGGGTCTCCTGCTTCAGGTAAGACATTAGCCCTGTTACGCATGATACGTTTTCTGGAGCACAATCACTACCAGATTATCCCCGAGACATTGTTCCGGCCTCAAACAGATAAGCATTATGCGAAAATGTGTATAGGTCTTAAAGACATGGCTTATAGCACCTATGCTCCTGGTGGTACTGATATTATCAGTTTCATGCTTGTTAAAGTTCTTGATAAGGTAGGTAATCCATTGTTCCAGATACTTGAGGCACCAGGAGAGCATTATTTTGACGGAGGAGCGGAACTGAACTTCCCTACATATATAAATGCAATCCGTACGGCGACAAACAGGAAAATATGGGTTTTCTTTGTAGAACAAGACTGGGGTAGCAATCAAGGTGTCAGAAATCTCTATGCTCAGAAAATCTGTAGTATGCAAGGCTTAATCTCTCCAAGTGACAAAGTCGTATTCCTGTTTAATAAGGTCGATAAACATCGTCATCAGTATAAGAAGAATGGTCAGCCAAATAAAGATTTGTTCTTTAAAAATATTAAGCAGCAATATCCCGACATCTTTACCAGATATCAGAATACGGGGTTGGATAAGATATTGTACGGAGAATATAATTTCAAGGCTGTTTGTTTCTCTGCGGGCGTATTCAATCGTACGAATGACGGACGTGAAGTTTGGACTCCAGAGAAGGATTGGTATTGTCAGGAATTATGGAATGCAATTAAATAGAGATAAATGATAAGAACATTTATTTACGGAGTACCTAATGGCTTCGACTTCTATGAGAAAGATGCAGGACTGAATGAATATTTCAAGGGGTTCTACATTTCCTCTCGTAGAGGTCGGCGGCTGATGATAAACCGTAGGGAAAACGGTGAAACTATCTATAGTTATCTTCGTTATGGGTTAAGGGAAATCGAACGTCAACCCCTTCATTCTTTCTTTGGAATGTCGCTGGTAATTGATAACTATCAATATTGCCCGAATTTCAAGGTTTTGTTAGAATGGTTTGATTTCCTTTTTGATAAATTGGTAAATGAACATAACCTTATTAAAATAGGTGATGATGGTATTTTTCACTATGTTTGCAGAAGGTTTGCTGACAATGTCGCAGATGTTGAATGGCTCAAGTCTAACCTCCCCAATATTCTTACGCAGTCCGAACAGACGCAGACAGTAAACTATGATAGCACATTTGTAAGGGGTAAGGCTGGTCAGGTGGTCAGTTTTGAAGAGGCTGTTGGAGAAAATGTATTAGCGGATGCCTTTAGAAAGTTCTGCTGGATTTCTGTTTCTTCTGACATTGTGGAGAAACAGGCTCTCAGAATAGGGGAGTCGCTCAACATTGAACTTGATTTCGAGGATCTTAATAGTAAGCTTAATGAGTATAATCAGCGTCTGTTACCTATAGCGGTTGACATAACGAGGAGCTCACCGGTCGAAATAGAGCGTCTGCAAAGTGAAGTATTGGAGATTAATGACAGTCTTGTTAAGTATTTACCTGCTATCAGCGATAGAGAAGAACAGGCAAAATTCAGAGTGCTTCACGACAACTACGGTTCATTGCTCAGTAGTATTAATGCTTTATTTGCAAAGATGGCGAAACCTGTAATGGCAGATTTGGAAAAACCAGAAACCCAATATTGCTTTACTTGTAAACAGAACAAGCCATTGTCGGCATTTCGTTCGCCAGAATCTACGCGATGCATTGAGTGTGAGCAACAGCAAAAGAATGCACTTGGTTTAGGGGATACCATAAAGGGAAAAGACGGTGATTTGTTAGAAAATCAGATACCATTGCATAATTTTGTAAATTTGTTGAAATCAAAAATAACGATAGTCAGTACGGCGGCTGGGTTTGTTATTGCCCTCGTGTTAGTCTTGTTTTTCTTGATTCCTCCTAAAGAAACTCCGTCGGGCACAGAGCCCTTGCCTTCTAATGCGGTTGTAGAGAGTAATAATAAGGTAGATAAAACTCTTTTACAGAAACATATATCTTCAGGGAAGTGGGATGAGGTGTATAAAGACTTGAGTGGAAAGGTCGATGCTGATACCTATAAGCCAAAGATAAAGGGGGATATAGAAAATGCTTTGTGGAATGTCATTGAGAGTATTGAGGCGGCAGAAAACGCTAAAAACGCTCTAGTAGAATTTTACATTAATAACAAACCCCTTTTGGATTTTGTTGATTTCAGTGAGAAAGATCAACAGAAATGGGAAAATGTTGCTTCTGACTATGAGGCTTTGTGGAATATTCTTAAAAAGTCAAAAATAACTGATGAAGAAAGAACCCGCGGGGAAAAAATTATAGCTAAGCATAATACCCTTTTCAAACCACAGTGGAAAGAGCAGTTAGCATCGAAGCCCAAAGAAACAAAACCAGAACCTGTTAGTTCAAGTATTGGTGCAGGTGGAAGAATAACTTATACCCTTACTTTCACAGATAAAGCAGGTAATCGACAGAGAAAAAATATTGTACAAATTTGTGGATATGATGTGAAGAAAGGAACAAAGGCTACGATAACGTGCTTTGGTGGGACGTTGAAACAGAACGGAAAAGAGAATTATACTACAAGTGAAATTAAAGATAAAGTAGTAATTCACTGTAGTGATAAAATTGCTGTGACACTAACTCCTAAAGCCAATTTTGAAAGAGTAAATTAATGTCCAAAAAAGAATAGCAAAAAGTATGAGAAAAGTATTATTTTTGATGGCATTCGTATTAGGTGTAACTAATATTTACTGCCAGACTATTGAGGAATTGCAAAAGTGTATTGAAAGTCGCGATGCCCAAATTAAAAATATTAAGAAGTTCAATAAGGACTTAGTAAATTTGCAGAAAGAACAACTTGATGATTATAAGATTCTTACAGGATTAATGAAAGATTCTTTTGACTCTTTGACAGCATACAAAGACGAAAATAAAAATTTGAAGAGAACATTGCATGGTTTCAATGTGTTGACTTCGCCCGATACTCTTGTTTTTCATGAGGATTTAACTGTTTATCGTGATATGCTTCCAGAATGTTTGAAAGAAAGGGTCGAAATTATAGAAAGTATCGTTAATTTGCGAATGAAGATAGAATCTTTATGCCAAAAGGCACAAGAACTTGAGGAGCTATTGAAAAATACAGATTCAGCTTATGCTGTTATTCAACAAGCAATAGACCCGGACGTTAAGAGATTATTAGCTTTGATTAAAAAAATTGATGGGATGAATTTGTCCCTATTATCACCAGAGCAGAGGAAATATTTTCGTCCTGGTTTAACTGATGAATACAATAAATTTGAAAAATACTATTGATATGAAAAAAGCTTTATTCGTAATGTTGGCAATGGCCATCTTCATCTGCTCTTCGTGTTCTGAACAGCAGAAACCCTCAAAAAGAATAGATGTTTGGGGAGAAAATGTCGATACTACAACTAAGGCTAAGGCAAAGTTGACAGGTGACAGAGTTGTTGTGCCATTCAAAAGATTGGAAAATGGTCTTATTGAAGTACAGGTGTCTCTGAATGGTGTCCCTTTCAATATGTGGTGGGATACGGGAGCGTCAATAACATGTATATCTCTCTTAGAACTACAGAAACTGGCAAAAGAGGGAAAGATAGAAATGGAAGACTATGTCGGTCCGGCTATGTCGGAAATTGCTGATGGCTCAACAACAGAGTCCGCAATGTTTACAATAAAGGAAATTTATATTCAGGGAAGGGACAACAAGTTCTTGATTCTTGAAGATGTTGTCGCAATGGTTTCCCCAAATATTCAGGCACCATTATTGCTTGGCCAGAATGTAATCAGCAAACTCCCTAAACATACCTTTGATGAAAATGCTGAAATTATAGAGTTTGAACGTTAGATGAATTTCAGTTTTTATATTTTAGGGACCATACAAGGGCGGTATAGTCAGTATCCAGATGACTATACTGCCAATGTGTTTTGTGAATTGCAAAATGGTTTTTCTGGTTCCCGGCTCGTAATTTTCCGAGAGATGGATTTAATACATTATGTATATGCCGAGCGCTTGGATGGTAACAATGTAATTGGTTTCTGCCTGATTTTTAACAAGGCCCGTCTCTTAAAACCCACTAAGTTGGTTAACTTATTTCGTTTATTGATTGAAAAACGTCTGGTAGAGTCTGGAAGTATCTTTGGTTACACAGACGATGGTGAATTGAAGTTCAAGGTAAAATCCTTGAATACGAGTGCTAGGTTGTATGACAAGTTGTATTCGTTCTTGAATTATGAGTTGGAAAGCAATATTGAAAAGTATGGAGTAGAACCTTTACGGCGTATTTATGATGGTACAAGGACAACAGCAGAGGCACCGGCAAATGCAACGGATGGTCAGATTGTCATCATGACCAACCAACACAATAAGGTCATTGTTAATAGTGAGGAAGGTATTGAGCATGGCTATATTACACGGGTGATTAATGGTTTAAGAGAACGCTCCATAAGACAAGATAAGGAAATATCAAGCTTGAAATACCAGAATATCCGCCTTCGTAATAAGCAGCGTAATACGTTGTGGGTTGGAATTCTTTCAATTATTGTTGCCATTATGGGCGTAGTATTGTATTTTAAGGTGCTCAACCCAAGCGAAGTGACGCATTACGAAACAGGAGAGTTTATTTATTATGGGCCTCTGAAGGATAAACAGCCCAATGGAATAGGAATTGCCATTTATCCTGATGATGACGAGTATCAACGGAAATATTACATTGGTAATTTTGTGAATGGGGAACGTCAAGACTCTGCAGCTATGCTTTACTATGATAATGGTGATTATTTTTATGGTTCCATGTCTGGTGATGAATGGGAGAAAGGCGTATTTTATAATAATTCTGATGGCTCTAATTTTGAAGGGACGTTCAAAAACAATGAACCATATACAGGAAGTTGGTATGACCACAAACTACTATATAATTTAGAAGAAGGCAAACAAGTTAATTCAAAATGATTCACGATGAAGGCTACTATATATCTGTTAGGGTTACTTTTGTGTTTTTCTTCTTCTGTAGTTGGTCAACATAAGCCAACTCCTGTCAGGCCAACTCCAGGAAGTACAACGCCTGTTTCACCAACTCCTACACCAACTCCACAAAAACCAAGTGCAAAAAAAAAGAAAAAGGATACTTTCATCCAAATAGATGGTAAAGATGAGGTAACATTGGACTTCCAATACTCGGGTGGTCAGCGCTTTTTTAATATATCAACGAATGCAAACTCATGGTCAACATGGGGGGTACCATCGTGGTGTTCTATTAAAAACAAAACAGCCACTTCTTTTGATTTAGAAGTAACTCCTAATACATCTGTTTCAGCTAGGGCGGACTACTTTGAAATTCGTACTCCAAAAGGTCATAGTGCAAGAATTAGTATTACACAAAAAGGATTGTCAGGACCAGTAGCCCGGGTCGAGAACATTACAGTGGATCATAGTCAGATACTTGAAGATGGTAAAGGAATGATAATCCATGTCAAGTTTAATATTCAGAACATGAAAGGAAAAAAGGGAAAAGTTGTTGCCTATTTCTATGAGGATGACGGAAAAGCTCTTATTGATACTAATGGTAAGTATCTAAGTTCAGATTCTCATGTCTCAGTAGGGAAGGATATAATACCAAGCTCCGATGACATGTATTATTCAGATTTGACATTAAGTATTCCATATAGTGAACTACATCAGACTGGAAGTGGGTCAAGAATTTTGAAATTCAGTATTTGGGTATGGGATATGAGTGTAAGTCCCGCTAAGAGTCTTTATAAAGGAGAGCCTTGGTATAGATTCACTTTTACACCGGGAACAGATACAACCCTAATGGTTGACGGAAGCAATTCGGACAAAACAAAACATTTCCCAGAATCGGGCGGAAGAGAAACTTATTTTGTAAGTACCAGTAGTAGCTCGTATGAAACATGGGGCGTTCCTTCATGGTGTAGTATAGAAAATAAAACTTCTACGTCATTCACATTGGTATGTAGTAGGAATACAAGTTCTAGCCCACGCAGTGATTATATGAAGGTAAAATCTGCTGGTAAAGAAATCAGAATAGATATTACACAGGATGCAAAACTGGCACCGTCAGCTGAAATAGAAAGTGTTTCACAAGAACATAATGTATATAATGGTTCGGTAAAAGGCATGAATATTAAACTGAAATTTAAGACACATAATATGCTGAATCAAAGAGTTACTGCCACCGCATGGTTCTATTATGGTGATAACACTACTAAATTGAATAATGGTTATGGTGGTCAGGTAAATGTTTCTAATACCGATACAGCACCTTATGAAAATACAGAATTTACAATGACGTTGTTCATGCCATACACTAACTTGCGCATGACAGGTAGTGGAAGCACTACATTATCGTTTGATGTAGTAATAACAGATTTTTCTGGAAACTCTTTGGTAAGGAGTAATAACCACGCTTTCGTTTACTCTCAATGATGAAAAATAAGTGGCAGAGTGATGTGTGTATTTTAAAGATTGGGCTCAATTAGTGTTTATAGTGGGTATAAAAATGACGAAGAATTTTGTAATGACAAAAAGACTTTTATGTTGTGTTCTGGTTATCATTGCCTCTATAGGCATTACTGCCAATGCACAATCAAACCTTCCTTCGAAACAGGAAGTTAGGGAGCTGTTAGAGCGTTGGTGTGTTTTATATTATGACAAATGTTTTGTAAAACGTACCTATATTAAGAAAAGTTTGAGGGTGACATCTGTTGATGAGGATGAGAGTACTGGGTATCTGCTGGTTCGAGGTAAACATTCATATCATGGTAATCCCAATCGTTTAGGTGGTCAGAAGTCATATCCTGATGTGGATTTTAAAGCAACGATAATGCCTTCAGACGATGGACGTGGTATCTTGGTTAGGTTTTTGAAATGGACGATTCCATATCTCCCACTTCAAACGGGATGGTGGGATACTGGTGAAGGCATAATTTATTTGAATTAATTTGCTAAATATGAAGTTTATGTCAAATAAGATTTTTAAGTATTTATTATTCTCCCTATTGCTTGTTACCGTGATGCCTGTAGCTTACTCTGCCACCCGTCCGAAAGTGGGACTGGCTTTGGGTGGTGGTGGGGCTAAGGGTGCTGCTACTATAGGTGTGTTGAAAGCTATAGAAGAAGCGGGTATAAAAGTTGATTTTGTCGCAGGAACGAGCATTGGTGCTATCATTGGCGGTCTATATGCAAGCGGAGTCTGTCTTTCAACAATTGAGGAGTTGTTCTATTCGCAAGAATTTAGGATGATACTTAATGGACGGGGCATGGAAAATCAGTTTGAAGAACTTTTGACCGAATATGGATGCAGGCGGTTTAGCAACACACGTATTCCTTTCTGTTGTGTTGCCGCTGATTATGATAAGTTAGAAGAAGTCGTCATCAGCAGCGGCTCTCTATCCAGAGCGATGCGTGCTTCTATGTCAATACCCGTTGTTTATAAACCAGTAGTGTGGAATGGGAGAAATCTTGTGGACGGGGGGTTGGTTAATAATCTGCCTGTTGATGTGGTCAAGAACATGGGAGCCGATATCGTTATTGCCGTTGATTTGCAGCAAGGAGAAGAAACAGAGCTTGGTTTTCCTATTGGTAAGTTGCTTGGTGACGGTCCTTTAGCCCGCTGGTCTCAAAAAAGACCTGACATAGCACGCTATCGCGTTAACCGGGATTTGGCTGATGTTTATATTCAACCAGATTTAAGAGGTTTTAATGTTGCCAGTTTTGACCGTTATTATTGCGGAGAAATGATGGAACGTGGTTATAGTGAAGCAAAAGCTATGTTGAAGCAGTTAATGCAATTAAAATTGAAATAGTATAAAAGTTGCGCCCGACACGAATCAAGGGCATAACACTATGAAAAAAGTTTTGTATTCATTCTTTGTTACAATGGCATTGATGATATTATCATCATGTAACAACATTAGTAGTCCACGACCTTCTTCTTTCTATGATGAGCCAGAAGAAGAAATCGAAGAAGTGCAAGATGCAGAGCAAAGACCTGACATCTTTTATCAGCATTTATTGGAGAGATTTTGTCAACAGTACTATAATGATTGTTTCAATGGACGTGATTACCATTCGAACAGCGTTGTTGTAGATGGACTGCATGATATTGGTCCAAACCGTAAAGATGGTCATATAGAGAGTTGGAATATGAAAGTTGTTGGAAGACATTCTTTTGAAGGTTTCATGAAAAATCATAATGATTCTCCTTTTGAGGCTTATGTGTATGAGCGTGGTAATGATTCGTATGAAATAACTTTTTATATCCATAGATACGGTATTTTGGGGGAGCAGTTGGAAGATACTGAAAGTGCAACCCGTACAATGACTTATTCAGAGTAGTTTTTTCGCTTTCTGTGTTTTTTTAATTGCTTAACGTTATACTTGATTATTATGCCTATACCACCAGAAGAATGGAATATTGGTAAGATATTTATAAAAGAGGATAAGTGGGGTTTCTCCAGTGAGTATGCGATCGTAATAACCCAGGGAGGTATTGACGTCGAGAAAAATGGATTGAGACTTATGCGATTGAATCCAAGAGGATTTGTTGATTATTATATTTCGAGTCAGGAACTAATTATAAAGTATGATAAAAGTCAGAACATACTTTATACCGGGGAAGAAGGTTATGGACCTAGTCAGTTGAGAATTCCCATTCATAATTTTTCAGACAATGACAAGGAAAAACTATGTGCGTTAATGAGAAAGGTTGATGGCTGGAAGAAAGATAAGTACGCTTTTGTATATGGCAATCCTAAAAAAGTCAAAAGTGAAGTCGGAAATGAAGGAATAATAGCCATGGGGCGTGGATATTTGAAATGGGGAAATACGGACAAGGCAGAGAAATCTGCAAAAGAAGCATTGGAATTTCATCCAACACTCGACTGCTTTCTCCTTCTGTTGGATGTTTATAAAGAAATGAATGACGAAGCTGCCTTTAGGGCTACTTGTGAAGAGGCACTCAAACATATTGACAATGTCGAGGAACGTGCAGTGTTGAACGAAAAGATAGAGAATTCATCTTAAATAGAAGAAAAAAGAGTAAGGTGAAAGAAAAAAAATGATGGAATTGACAAAGCATGTTTGGTGTGAGTTTGGCATAGGACAAGGATTTGACTTTGACGTGAATCTAACGGAGATTGAAATGAGGGAACTGGTGTATCATTGCTATTGTCTGATATGATTTCTCTTAAAAAAGAATAAATTATACGCAGTTGTATTATACGCGTGCGTATAATTTT
>AUXO013076131.1_pt1 | contig 11262 bp, 13 predicted proteins | sample 768731 | NCBI WGS metagenome assembly AUXO01 (sample SAMN02715735, study PRJNA202380) | gut metagenome | biome: sheep rumen | host: Ovis aries | place: New Zealand: Palmerston North | reverse complement strand
TATTCCCATTAATGAAACAAGTTGATAATAAATAAAAAGATTTCCACAATAGTTGTGGAAATTTTTTTCTATAAATTTTATTGACAAGTATAATGTGTTGTGTTAGATTAATATTATGTAAGGGGGACAGGAAGATGAAAAAAGATTTTGATGAAATTTTAAAAAAAGCCTATAAACAAGGGAAAATTAAAGACCTTAGTGATGCTTTTGAAGAATTCCCATCAGAAGAAGAATGGCATCAAGGAAAAATAGAAAATGTAATAAAAGAGGAAGCAGCTACTTATGGAACTATTTATAGTATTGGAGATATCGTTTTTGTAAAAAATTATTTGTATGCTAATGGAAATACTGGACATAATCATCTTTTTGTTATAGTTGGGCAAAATAATATAGCAGTACCTATTGAAAATTTTGGAATGTTAATTTCATCTAATTTGAATAAGTTAAAATATAGTAAAAATATATTACTTAAAAAGAATAAAAAGAATAGTTTAGATCATGATAGTTTAGTAAAAACAGATGTTATGTATAAAATTCTGAATAAAGATATATTATTTAAAATTGGAGAAGTAGAAAAAGATAAAATAGAAGAATACTTAAATAGTTTTGATAATTAAAAATGTATATTATTAGATAAGCTTTAATATTTTGCTTACAAAACAATTTTTTCTTTATAATATAGTAATTATTTCCACAATAGTTGTGGAAATTTTTTTCTATATAAGATATAATCTAAATATAAAAGGTGATTATGATGGATATTAATGAATTAAAAAGACAACTAAATGAGTTTAAATCAAGACTAAATGATTTATGGAGGTCACTTTGACATTCCTGGTAAAAAGGAACTGATTAAAGAATTAGAGAAAAAAACATTAGAATCTGATTTCTGGAATGATCGTGATAATGCAACAAAAATTATTGATGAAATGAATAGTCTTAAAGAGATTGTTGGGATAGTTGAAAGTGAACTTGATAATATTGATAATGATTTAGAAATATGTGAACTATTATTAACTGATAATGATGATGATATGTTACATAATATTGAAGAAGATGTTGAAAGAATGCGTCAAGATGTTAGTAAAATTGAGATTCTTTTGTTACTTAATGGACCATATGATAAGAATAATTGTCTTTTAGAAATACATGCAGGAGCTGGGGGTACTGAAGCTTGTGATTGGGCAGATATGTTATTTCGTATGTATCTTCGTTATTTAGAAAGACATAATTATAAGTATGAGGTATTATCATATTTAGATGGCGAAGATGTTGGTCTTAAAAGTGCATCCATTAAAGTAAACGGAAATTATGCATATGGTTATTTAAAAGGAGAAAAGGGTGTACATAGACTTGTTAGACTTAGTCCCTTTGATGCTAATCACAAACGTCATACTTCTTTTGCAAGTGTTGATGTAACACCAGAATTTAATAGTGATATAGATATAAAAATAGATGAAAAAGATTTAAAAATAGATGTTTATAGAAGTAGTGGTGCCGGGGGACAACATGTTAATACAACTGATTCTGCAGTAAGAATTACGCATTTACCTACAAAGATTGTTGTTACATGTCAAAATGAGCGTAGTCAAATACAAAATAGAGAAACAGCAATGAATATTTTAAAAGGTAAACTAAAACTTTTAGAAATAGAAAAACAACAACAGGAAATGAGTAACATTAAAGGTGATAATGTTATTACTTCATTTGGTAGTCAAATAAGAAGTTATGTCATGCATCCATATTCTATGGTTAAAGATCATCGTACAGGTTATGAAACAAGTAATGTAAGTAAAGTAATGGATGGAGAAATTGATGAGTTTATTGAAAGTTATTTGAAAGGATAGTTATGAAGATAAAAAACTTTATAATGGTGGTTATTGGTTGTTTAATTTGTGCACTTTCTTTTAATATTTTCTTGTCGCCTTATCATATCATGCCTGGTGGAGTTAGTGGAATAGCGATTGTCTTAAAGTATTTATTTAGTTTTAATGAGTCAATTGTAATTCTTATACTGTCAATATTTTTGCTAGTGATAAGTTTAATCTTTTTAGGAAAAGAGTCTACATTTAAATCTATTATTGGTTCACTTTTATTTCCTATCTTTATTTATCTAACAGAATTATTTTTAAGTTATTTTGATTTAACAATTGATAATCGATTACTTGCATCCGTTATTGGTGGTGTTACCTTTGGTTTAGGGATAGGAATTGTCTATAAAGAAGGATATACTACTGGTGGAACGGATATTCTATCAAAAATCTTTCATCGATTACTTCATATTTCATTTGGCACAGCCACACTTATTATTGATGGAATTATTACGATTGTTGGAACATTTGTTTTTGGCTTTGAAACACTTATTTATTCACTTATTACAATATATTTAACAAGTGTGATGATTGATAAGGTAATATTAGGACTTTTTGGCAATAAATCATTTTATATTATTACTACTAATCCGGAGAAAATTAAAGAATATATTTTAAAAGAACTTGGACACGGTGCAACAATCCTTGATGGTGAAGGAGCTTACTCTAAAGATACAAAGTTTATTGTTTTTACAGTTATACCAACTAGAGACTATTATAAGTTAAAAGATAGCTTAAAAGAGCTTGATAGTGAAGCTTTCTTTATGGTTTGTGATTCATATGAGGTTGGTGGTGGTAAGTGAATGAAAGTATTAAAAAATATTTCTTTCGTTATTTAGCTCTTACTATTGCTAATTTAATGGGGGCAATTAACTTTAATTTGCTTATAAAGCCAATCAATTTAGTTGCAGGTGGAAGTCCAGGTCTTTCCATTGTTTTTAATAAACTTTTTGGTTTTTCTACTAGCGATATTATAACTGTTATTTATGTAATAACTTTTGCTTTAAGTCTTATCTTTCTTTCTAAAAAGACAGTTATTGGTATTGTATATGCTAGTATTATATATCCATTATTTATCTATTTAACTGAGAATATTACGGATCTTATTTTATTTAATTATAATGATAAATTTTTAATTGTTATTGTTGCTGCGATTATAACAGGAATAAATAATGGCATAGTCTATAAAAATGGTTTTGCCTCTAGTGGAATTGGCATTATTCCAGTGATTTTTAATAAGTATTTTAAAGTATCTATTAGTGTTGCTAATTTTATGATTAATTCTATTATTGTTTTAATTGGGGGATATTTCTTTGGCTTTAATACTATTCTTTATGCTATAGTATATCTTTATATAAGTAATTATATTTGCAATATGGTTATTTTAGGTGTTGCAAGCTGTAAAACTTTATTTATTCATAGTGACAAAAAGAAGGAAATAATTGATTTTTTACATAATAAATATGGTTTAACAGCAATGTTGTTACATCATAAAAATGATAAAAATTTAATGGTAGTGGTTCTTAAAAGTAGTGATTATGTTATGGTTAGAAATGATTTGAAAAAAATAGATAACAATATCTTTTTTACTACCAATAATTGTTATGAAGTAAAAAATAAATAGTCTTTCAAAAAAGAAAGACTATTTTTATCTTATTACATAATTTTTTTGTAACATATCTTTGAAGCCATTATAACCAATATTTCCTATTTTGGAGTCAATTTCTTGACCATCTTTAGTAATAATTGTTGTTGGTGTTGGAATTATTGGAACCTGTTCATAATACATGTCTTTTAAAGCGGTATATGAATCGTGTATCATGTTATACTCTTGATTATTTAAACTTTTTGAAACATCTAGGTAGTAAATAGTAAGATTATATTCTTCTGCTACTTGTTTTATCAATGGCTTGTATTGTTGGCAATGAGAACACTCTTCACTCGCTAATAAAATAATTGTATATTCACTATTTTTTATTATATCTTTATATTGATTATAATTAATTTCAATAATAGGATTTTTTGGTTCTTCAACTTTTTCAATAACATATTTTTTATCTTTAGGAGATAGTACATTTATCAGTTTGCTATATTCTTCACAGTTTTCTTTTCCTAAACATATTTTTTCTTTATCTAACAGATAGATATTATATTCGACATCACGATTATTTAATTTATAATGCATTGTTAGTTGATTGTTCTTTATTGTATATTTTCCTGACAAAATATTATGAGATGAATCATTTTTTATGCCTTGTTGATAAATAAATGTTTTATTTCTTTTTATTTCTAGTTTAATATCTGTTATTCTTCCGTCTTCTTCTATCTCTCTTACCCATGTGCCAATAAAAGGACTTTTGGTTAAGTAAAAGTATATCCATAATACGATTCCGGCAACAAGAATTGCACCAATTAAGCAAATAATGAATTTTTTGAGTGTATTTTCTTTTTTTGTGATTTCTTTTCTGCAATTTGGACATGTTTTATTATCATCAATTATTTCTTCATTACAATTAACACACTTCATTTTTTCTCCTACGATAAAATCATTTTAACATAAAATATGCTTTTTTGAAATATTAAAAAATAATTTCATAGTATTTACTAATAATCTTTTTTTTGGTATACTTGAATAATAAAAGGAGTTAAAAATGATTATAGATAATATATTAGATATATTAAAAAATATTCTGGATGTTTTACTTGTATGGTTTATGTTCTATTATATTCTAAAGAACATCAAGAATAATGTTAAAATGAGTTTACTATTTAAGGGAGTTTTAGTAATTATTATACTTAAACTAATAAGTACGTGGCTAGGTCTTAATACTTTGGGACTTATCTTAGAGTATGTTATTATGTATGGTCCTTTAGCTATTATTATAATATTTCAACCCGAAATACGTGGAGTATTAGAGCAACTTGGCCGTAGTCAATTACTTGGTCGTCATAAGACTTTAACCGTTGATGAACGTGAGAAATTAGTTTATGAAATTATTAACGCTGTTGATTATTTAAGAAAATCAAAAATAGGAGCTTTAATTGTTTTAGAGCGTGATGTTAGTCTAATGGACTATATTAATCGAGCTAAATCACTTTATGCTGATTTATCAAGTGAACTTTTGATCTCAATCTTTTTCCCTAATAATCCTCTTCATGATGGTGCAGTTATAATTCAAGGAAATCGTATTAGTTGTGCTGGGGCAATTTTCCCAACAAGTAATAGTATTAATGTTAATAAACGTCTTGGAACTCGTCATAGAGCTGGTCTTGGTATTGCAGAGGAAACCGATGCTATAAGTATAATTGTTAGTGAAGAAACTGGTCGTATATCTCTAGCAGTTAAAGGCGAATTATTTTATAACTTAACTCTTGATGATGCTCGTATGATGTTAATTGATGAATTACGACCAAAACAAGATGTAGTTTATGAAGATAGTGAGGAAGATGACTATGAAGAAATTAATTAAAAAAATTTGCCGTTTTCTTGGTAAAATAATTCTTTTCTTTGATAAGATTTTAATAACTCCTATCATGAAACTAGTTCTTAAAATAGGAGATTTCTTTAAAAATAATACAAAGGGATTTGAAAATTTTATTACCTCAAAGAAAGCACTTTTAGTAATATCCTTATTAATTGCTTTCTTGGCATTTTATACATTGGATAAAGAATCAAGCATTATGATGAACAATTATGCTGAAAGGTTGTATGGTGAACCCGTCAAAGCAATATATAATGAAGAAGCATATGTTGTAGAAGGATTACCAAAGACAGCTGATGTTGTACTGATTGGAAATAAATCAAATATTTATCTTGCAAAACAATATCCAACAAAAGGTATTAGTGTTGACTTACGTGAGTTATCTGTTGGAACACATCGTGTACAACTTAAATATAGTCAATCATTTGGATTTGTTGATTATACCATTGATCCAAGTTATGTAACGGTTGTTATATATGATAAAATAAGTGCATCACGTGAAGTAGGATATGAGATATTACATCGAGAAAGTCTTGATAGTAAACTTGATATTACCGACGTAACACTTAGTAAATCAGAAATTACTATTAAAGGCAACGAGGAAATGATTAATAAAGTTGGTTATGTTAAAGCTTTGATTGATTTATCTAATTTAGTAAATCCAACAGCAGGTAAAATGACTTTAAAAAATTGTAATTTAGTTGCGTATGATGATAGTGGTAAAGTAGTTGATGTTGAAATATTACCAGCAACCATTGATGTTGAGTTAACACTTACTTCATCAAGTAAAACCGTTCCAGTTAAAGTAATGCCAGAAGAGGGAAGTCAACTTGCTTTAGGATATGCCATTGCCTCTCTTACACCAAGTTCTAATTCAATTGAAATATATGGTAGTGAAGAAAATCTCGCTAAAGTTGATTTTGTTCCTGTTTATGTAAATATTGATGGATTAAGTTCTAATAAATCTTATACAGTTAACATTAAAAAGCCAAATGGTGTCCGTGATGTTAGTATTAAAACAATAACTGTTAATTTAGTTGTGGCTAAAGAAAGTCAAGTTGAAGTATCAGACGTTGGTATTATTTATCAGAATTTAGCAGATAATTTACAAGTAATGGGTATTGGTAAAGATAATTCTAAAACCAATGTATTGGTTAAAGGTAGTGAAGATGCTCTTAAGAGTCTTGATCAAAGTAAAGTAACTGCTTCAATTGATTTAGCAAAATATAAATCACCTGGAGAATATGAAGTTGATGTTAAAGCAAGTGGTGAAGATGTAAGATTAACTTATGAACCAAAAACTACAAAAGTAAAAATAGTTATTACAAAAAAATAGAAGAATCAATTGATTCTTCTTTATTTTTCAAAAATTTTAAGTTGCTCTTCTTGTTCTTTTTCTAGAAATTCTTTTTCTTGATATCTAAGAATTTTTGCAACAATGTTTGATGGAAAGGTCTTATATAGATTATTATAAAATGCTATATTTTCATTATAATAGTTAATAAGTCCATTAAGATTAACATAGTTGTTATTTAAATCTTTATTTATTTCTTTAATATCTTTTTCTTTTAATAATTTTTCATTTTTTTCCATATAGCTATATAGGTTTTTACTTATTTTGTTGGCTTTTGTATTCAGTAGGTGAATAGAATCTTGAATATTAATATTTTGACATTCAATAATGTCATTCTCATTAATATCAACATATTTTTTTAATATAAATAAATATTTTTTTAAAATATTATATTTTATTTCCAACATTTCACGAATTGATTCTTCACCTTTGTTAATTTTGAATTGTGCCCATTTCATTTTTTGATAATTTATTATAAAGGTAATTATAATTATACTCAAAATAATAGTTATAATTCCTATGATTATAAATATACTCATTTTATCACCATTTTCATTATATAGAAAAAAAGAAAATATTGCAAATATTCTTTTATTTAGCGATAATTTTGATTTAAAACAATATAGTTTATATAAACACTCCATATAACATAACTATTTTCATTATTTTTAATAACAATATAGTCTTTTCCTACATCTTCTAGTATTCCTGTAAAAATACTATCACGCCACTCAATAGAGTCACAGAATGATACATGGGCTTCAACATTTTTTCCTAAATTGTTTCTTAAATATTCTTCAACGTATTTTTCTCCATAAGAATTTATTCCATTTATGGCGTGTGTTGGAATATAACCTCCAGTATTATATAAATTATTATTCATTTTATTGTTCCTTTCATCTAATTTTATGAATGTTCTTTAAATTTATTCTTAGTTTGTGTATAATTATATTGGAGATGATTGTATGAAAATAGATGTTGGTATTTCCAATAGACATATACATTTGAAATATGAAGATTATAAATTATTATTTGGTGATGTTCCTTTAACAAAAAGGAATGATTTAACTCAGCCCGGAATGTATGCATGTAATGAGGTAGTGACAATTAAAGGTGATAAGCGAAGTATTGATGGTGTTCGTGTGTTAGGACCACTTCGTGGTTATACACAAGTTGAAGTTTCTAAAACAGATGCTTATTATTTAGGTGTTAATCCACCGGTTCGAAATTCTGGTGATTTGGAAGGAGCTTATCCTATTACTATTATTGGACCTAATGGAACTATTACAAGAAAAGCATGTATTATTGCTACAAGACATATTCATGTAGATCAAAGAATAAGAAAAGAACATAATTTAGAGAAAATTGAAAAAGTAAGCATCAAAATAAATGGAGAAAAAGGTGGAGTTATTGATAATGTTTATCTTAAAGATTCAGAAGAAGCTTATTTTGAATTACATTTAGATACTGATGATGCTAATGGTTTCTTATTAAAACAAAATGATGAAGTAGAAATTATACTATAAAAACTATTTTGATTAATTTCAAAATAGTTTTTATTTAGTCAATATCACTTATTTCATCAAATACTTCTTGAACATTGGATGGTTCAGTACCTTTTATGTAATAGAATATCTTTCTTTTTTTAGCCTTTTCATCTGCTAGTTCACCAGTAATCGGATTAACAAAGACACCAACAACATTATTAGGCTTTTCATACCAAGTATTATCTTTATCTTTTAAATATTTTTCCATCGTATTTGCCCAAATTTTTTTAACATATTTATAGTCACTAGTTTGTAGTGGTGAGTTATTATCATATCCAACCCAAATACTTGTTACGACATTTTTATTAAAGCCAATTACCCAATTATCAGTACTAGTTGATCCTGATTTAATTGCATATTTATTAGAAAGTAGGGCATTTATTGAAATATTAGTTGGATATGCATAATCAATTAAATCATAATCATAAGTAAGAGATAACATTTGATTTAAAATATAGACATTACTTTCATCAAGAACACGAACTCCGGTATCTTTATGTTCATATAAAACATTATCATTCATGTCAGTAACTTTAGAAATTAAGTATGGTTCATGATAAATTCCCGTTGACGCTAGTGTAGCATAAGCATTGGTTATTTCAATAATATTTAAAGCATTTGTTCCAAGTGGAAGTGAAGCAACTTCATCTAATTTTGTTTTAATACCCATACGATATGCTATTTCTGTAGTTGCTTTTGCTCCTAAAAATAAATTAGTTTTAACAGCATATATGTTATCAGAAAGAGATATGGCTTCAGCCATAGATATCGCTTTATTTCCATAAACATCGCCATAATTTTTAGGAGTATAAGTTTGATCATTAGACAAATTAAAGGTTGTTTTTTCAGATAAAAAGGAACTTGATGCCGTAAAACCATTTTCTAAGGCAGTATAATATAAAATAGGCTTCATTGTTGAACCTACTTGTCTATAAGAATTTAATGAACGATTATATTGACTTTTATTATAATCTCGACCTCCAACAAGTGCGATAATTTTTCCATCATTTGGATCAATCATAATGCTATTGGTTTGTAAATTGTCATTTTTAATAATTTTATTAATACTTTCTTCAAGGGATGTTTGAGCCTGTATATCAAGATTAGTATATATTTTAAGTCCACCACTATCTAAATAGGTTGAAGGAATTCCTGGTAATGTTTTAAGTTCTTTAAATACTGCATCTTGATAATACATTAATGTTGTTAAATTTATTTTTTCTTTTTTTCCATACAATTTTATTTCTTCATTAATTGCCTCATTATATTCATTTTTTGTAATTATTTTATCATCAAGAAGTGATTTTAAAGTACGCTCTTGTCTTTTTTTAGCAATTTCAAAATTGTTAATAGGAGAGTAGTTACTAGGAGACTTGGGAATATTAGCTAGAATACAGCATTCTGCTAATGTTAAATCAATAGGATCTTTATTAAAATAAAAGTTGCTTGCTGCTTTAATGCCATAATTACCATGTCCATAATTAATGGTATTCAAGTATCCTTCTAATATTTCATCTTTGGTATAATGTGTTTCAATTTGAATGGTATACCATAATTCATCTATTTTTCTTTTAAATGTTTTATCAAAATTTAGATACAAATTTTTAGCATATTGTTGTGTTATTGTTGATGCACCTTCAACAATTCTACCAGCTTTAATATTATTAATCATGGCTTTTCCAATTCTTAAAATATCAAAACCAGAATGTTCGTAAAATTTTTTATCTTCAATATTTATTGTTGCTTTAATTAAATATGGACTTATTTTATCAAAATTAACCCATTCTTTACCACCACTACCTTGAAAGTATAAATCATTATTTAAAGAGTATAAATAAAAACTATTTACATTTTTAATATCAAGTTTAGGCTTCAATTTAGCATAAAAATAGATTCCATTAATAAAAAAGATACTAAACAATATTAAAAAAACGCTATATTTAAAAAGTCTTTTTCTCCACTTCATGTTTTCACCTTTATTATTATGAAATTATTTTTTTAATTTATGTATTGACCATTTAAGAAAGTATGTTATAATTAGTCGCGTGGTGATATGGCGAAAATAAAAATAAATGTTTATACAAAAATGAATAAAATTGAAAAAAATGATGAGTTTTTAGCAATAAAAGATGAAGATGTAATAAAATATATTGATTTTGATAATAATAAAATGATTATTAATATGTCTAAAGATACTATAATAAGAGAAAATAGTGATTATATTTTTATTTTGGATTTTGTGAATAATAATATTAATGTTTTTGTTAAAAAATTAAAAAAATCTTTTGATAAGAGTATAAAAACACTTTTAGTAGAAAAAACTAAAAAACGATATTTAGTTCGTTATTTATTAGAAGATGAAAACGAGATAAATGAATATTATGTTAATTTTTAGATAAGATATTGATTTTAATTTAGAAAAATGATATAAGTTTAGTGTTAATCACTATAGGTGGAGGAGTTATGAAAGAAATTAAACGTGAAGACGTTCAAAATTTATCTTATAAAGATATTGCTTATTTATTAATTGAAAAAGAAAAAAATGGTAAAAATACTTTGGATTTATTTAAGGAAATAGTTGATTTACTAGATTTACCACAAAGTACAATTGATACAAAAATTGCAGATTTCTATACATCATTAACAACAGATAAAAGATTTTTAATGGTTGATGGACTTTGGGATTTAAGAAATCGCCATACATCAGATAAGGTTCTTTCAAGTGCTCAAGATGATGACGATGAAGAAGAAAACATTGAAGATACTGACGAAGATATGGAAACAGAAGAAGATAATTATGAAGATGATAGTGAATCAATTGACGATGATACAAACTTTGATGACGATGATGATGGATTATCAGATTTAGTTATTCTTGATGAAGATGAAATGGATATAGAAAATAATTAATTTGGTGATAATATGATAGAAAGATTAAATTTAATAGAAAAAAGATTTGAAGAAATAAATCATCTATTAATGCAAAGTGATGTTGTTAGTGATGTTAA
>AUXO010938087.1_pt1 | contig 11263 bp, 8 predicted proteins | sample 768731 | NCBI WGS metagenome assembly AUXO01 (sample SAMN02715735, study PRJNA202380) | gut metagenome | biome: sheep rumen | host: Ovis aries | place: New Zealand: Palmerston North | reverse complement strand
CTGAATATCACGCCAGATCATCTGGATCGTTACAACTTCGAGATGCAGAACTATGTGGATGCCAAGATGCGCATCATCCAGAACCAGACGCCGCAGGATGCCTTTATCTACTGGAATGACGACCCTGTCATCCAGCGAGAGTTGAAGAAGTACGACATCAAGGCCATCCAGTATCCGTTCTCAGAACTGAAAGAGAAAGGATCTATCGGCTATATCGAGGAGGGGCAGTACACTTTGGAGAAGCCCGAACCATTTAATATGGAACAGGAATCGCTGAGCCTGACGGGCCGTCACAATATCTACAACTCGCTGGCTGCTGGTATTGCCGGAAATATTGCCGGCATCAAGAAGGAAGTCATCCGTCAGTCGCTGAGCGACTTCCCCGGTGTGGAGCATCGTTTGGAGAAAGTGGCCACGGTCCGTGGCGTACACTATGTCAACGACTCCAAGGCCACCAATGTGGATGCCTGCTGGTATGCGCTTGATTCGATGAAGACCCGTGTGGTGCTCATTGTGGGCGGCAAGGACAAGGGTAACGACTATGAGCCCATCAAGCCGCTCATTCGCGAGAAGTGTTCGGCCATTGTCTATTTGGGCGCTGACAACAAGAAGTTGCACGACAACTTCGATGCACTGGGCATCCCCGTTCGCGACACTCACTCGATGCGTGAATGTGTCGAGGCCTGTTATGCGTTGGCACAGCCTGGCGAGACGGTGCTGCTCTCACCCTGTTGTGCCTCGTTCGACCTGTTCAAGAACATGGAAGACCGTGGCGAGCAATTTAAAGAACTCGTAAGAAACCTGTAACTGCGGAATGGAAAAGAAGATAGGCAATCTGTTCAAGGGCGACAAAGGCATCTGGACCGTGTTCCTGTTCCTTTGTATCATCAGCATCATCGAAGTCTTCTCGGCTTCGAGCACGCTGACGTATAAGACCCATAACTATATGGGACCCTTGATTTATCATGCCACGATGATACTGGTGGGCTTGGTGGTTGTCATCATCACGCTCAACATTCCATGCCGCTACTTCAAGTTGCTGACTCCCGTCCTGCTGGTCGTTACCTACTTCACCTTGTTGTGGGTGCTCGTCTTTGGCGAGAGTATCAATGGTGCCAACCGCGTGATACAGTTGCCCGGATTTACATTCCAACCGTCCGAGATTGCCAAAGGCACTATGGTTCTTGTCACCGCCCAGGTGCTCAGTGCCATGCAGCGCGAGGATGGCAGTGGTGCCGATTCTCGGGCGATGAAGTACGTGCTTTTCTTGGTAGTGCCCGCTGTGGTGCTTATCGGTATGGAGAACCTCTCTACGGCGCTGTTGCTTTTTGCCGTGGTGTTTATCATGATGTTTCTTGGTCGTGTGCCTCTCAGGCAAATGGGAAAATTGACCGGCGCCTGCGTCTTGCTGGGCGCCCTCTTCCTGATTCTCGTGTTCTCAGTGGCACCGCTCGACAAGGAGGGCCAACAGTTGGAACAAGCCAAGGCAGCAGGCAGTGAAATGGTTGCCAAGCACGCCAAGGAAGATCGCTCGCTCTGGGATAAGTTCACCCATCGCTTCTGGACGTGGCGAAACCGTTTGGTCAACAATGAAAAGGAAGACATGCCGGCCGATAAATATAAGGTCACCGACAAGAACTTCCAGGTGACGCATGCCAATCTGGCTATCGCCACTTCAGGAATCATCGGAAAGGGACCCGGCAACTCGGTAGAGCGTGACTATCTGCCGCAGGCCTTCTCCGACTTCATTTTCGCGATTATTATCGAAGAGATGGGACTGTTGGGTGCCATAGCGGTGGTGTTCCTCTATGTCATCCTGCTGTTCCGCGGAGCACGTATTGCCGGGCGGTGTGAGAACAATTTCCCCGCATTTCTTGTGATGGGCATTGTCTTGTTGCTGGTCATCCAGGCAGCCATTAATATGTGTGTGGCGGTAGATTTCGGCATTGTCACCGGTCAGCCCTTGCCACTGATTTCGAAAGGTGGCACGTCTACTATCGTCAACTGCGCCTACATCGGTGTGATTCTCAGTGTTAGCCGCAGTGCCAAGCGAAAGGAGTTGTCACCACAAACTGTTAAAGCCTAAGAATATGAAAGAAGAGTTGCGAGTCATCATCAGTGGAGGCGGTACGGGAGGACATATTTTCCCGGCCGTATCGATAGCCAACGCTATCAGAGAGTTGCGTCCAGATGCCAAGATACTGTTTGTCGGGGCTGAGGGCCGCATGGAAATGCAGCGTGTGCCTCAGGCCGGCTACGACATCAAAGGCTTGCCTATCCGCGGATTCTTACGCCCGTTGTGGAAACCGGCCAATATCGGTGTTGCCATCGACTATCTGAAGAGTAAGCGCATGGCCAAGACTATCTTGAGGGAGTTCCGGCCTCAGGTGGCCGTCGGTGTAGGCGGTTATGCCAGTAGTGCTGCCTTAGGAGCAGCCAACAGTCTGGGCATACCGACACTGATTCAGGAGCAGAACAGTTATGCCGGCCTGGCCAACAAGCAATTGGCCAAGGCGGCTACGAAGATATGTGTAGCCTACGAGGGTATGGAACGCTTCTTCCCCAAAGATAAAATCATGATGACCGGCAATCCGGTACGTCAGACGCTTCTCCAATCGTCAGTAACACGCGAAGAGGCTCTCGCCGGCTTCGGACTGTCTCCGGACAAGAAGACCATACTGCTGGTGGGTGGCAGTCTGGGAGCGCGTACTATCAACGAGAGCGTGCTGGAACATCTGGCTGAGATAGAGGCCTCGGGACTGCAGTTTATCTGGCAGACGGGGAAATACTATAGTGAGCAGATTGCTGCCAAACTGGAACAAGTAGGAAAGCCGAAGAATCTGGTTGCGACCGATTTCATCGCAGATATGGCCGCTGCCTATCGGGCTGCTGACTTGGTGATCAGCCGTGCCGGCGCTAGTAGCATATCAGAGTTCTGCCTAATTGGCAAACCGGTCATTCTGGTGCCTAGTCCCAATGTGGCCGAGGATCATCAGACCAAGAACGCCATGGCCTTGGTCAATCGTCAGGCTGCTCTTTGTGTGAAAGACGCAGAGGCCAAGTCGCAACTCATATCGCTGGCTATCCAGACCGTCGGCGATTCGCAGAAGTTGGAGTCGCTGCGCACGAATATTCTGAAGATGGGACTGCCCGATTCGGCGCGTATCATTGCTCAGGAAGTGTTGAAATTAGCAAAAGCATAAGATAAGTATGGAAGCAAAAGATATTAAAGCCGTCTATTTCGTAGGTGCCGGCGGCATCGGAATGAGTGCCCTGGTGCGCTATTTCATTCATCAAGGGCTGGTGGTGGCCGGTTACGACAAGACACCCTCTGAACTGACCCGGCGGTTAGAGGAAGAGGGAGCCCTCATCCATTATGAGGAGAATGTAGATGCCATTCCCGAGGCCTGCATGGATCCGCGTTCCTGTCTGGTGGTCTATACGCCGGCTATTCCTGCCGACCATCAGGAGTTGCTGTTCTTCCGTGCCCATCACTTCGAGATACAGAAGCGTGCTCAGGTGCTCGGCACGTTGACACGCCAGATGAAGGGGCTCTGTGTGGCCGGTACTCATGGCAAGACCACCACGTCGAGCATGTGTGCCCACATTATGCACCAGAGCCGTCAGGACTGCAATGCTTTTCTCGGTGGAATCACTAAAAACTACGGAACGAACTATATTGTCTCAGATTCCGACTACGTTGTTATCGAAGCCGATGAGTTCGATCGTTCCTTCCACTGGCTGTCGCCTTGGATGACGGTCATCACTTCCACCGACCCTGACCATCTGGACATCTACGGCACCAAAGAGGCTTACCTGGAGAGTTTCCGTCACTACACGGAGTTGATTCAGCCGGGCGGAGCCCTCATCATCCATCGTGGGCTGGAGATGAAAGAAAATCTGCGCGATGGTGTGCGCCGCTATGACTATTCGCTCGATGCCGGCGACTTCCATGCAGAGAATATCCGCATCGACGACGGCGAGATTACGTTCGACTTCGTCTCGCCTATCGAGTGTGTCAGCAACGTGATGCTCGGCCAGCCCGTACCTATTAATATAGAGAATGGCGTGGCAGCCATGGCCATGGCCCAACTGGCCGGTTGCACCGCCGACGAGTTGCGACGCGGCATGCAGACCTACAGTGGTGTTGACCGCCGTTTCGATTTCAAGATTAAGACACCCCAGTTGGTGTTCCTCAGCGACTATGCCCATCATCCGAAGGAGATCTATCAGAGTGCCAGGAGCATCCGGCAACTCTATAAGAACCGGCATATCACTGCTATCTTCCAACCTCACCTCTACACGCGCACCCGCGATTTCTATCCTGAATTTGCCGAAGCGCTGAGCCAGTTGGACGAGGTCATCCTGACAGAGATATACCCTGCCCGTGAGCAGCCCATTGAAGGTGTTACCTCGCAACTGATCTACGACCGGCTTGCACCGGAGGTAGAGAAGCAGATGATCCGCAAGTCTGATGTGCTCTCGTGGGTGGCTGCACGTTCGTTCGATGTGCTGATAGTATTGGGTGCCGGCGACTTGGACAATCTAGTGCCCGAGATGGCACGCATTCTGACAACAAAATTAAACAAGCGATAGCAATGAACTGGAAGACGATACTTACCACTGTCGTTTGCCTGGCAATGGCTGCCTATATGGCCTTTGCTTTCGTGGCGCTCTCCAAGCCCGGTGACAATAAGGTTTGCAGAGAGTTGCGTGTCAGCATCGAAGAGTCGTCGTTGGGAGGCTTTCTCACACCGGCAGATGTGCGCACCATGCTGACTGCCGACAATCTCAGCCCCGAGGGGCATGCGATGGACAAGATCGATCTGGCCGGTATAGAGCAGTCTCTGGAAAAGAGGGAACTGATAGACAAAGCGGAATGCTACACCATGTGCGACAGTATTGTGATGATAGAGGTCAAACAGCGTATTCCGGTCATTCATGTCATCAATGTGGTTGGCGAGAACTATTATGTGGACAGTCAGGGCAAACCGATGCCTACGGGCGGCTATACGCGCGACTTGCTGGTTGCCACGGGCTATATCACACGTTCGTATGCCGCTCAGTCGCTTACGCCGATGGCTAACTTGATACAGGCCGACCCCTTCTGGCGCAACGAGGTGGTGCAGTTGAACATTCTGCGCGATGGCGGCGTGGAACTGATACCGCGCGTGGGCAACCATGTGGCCTATCTCGGTCAGCCCGTGGGAATAGCCAAGAAACTGGAGCGCCTCCGTAAGTTCTACCTTTACGGGCTGAACGTGGCAGGTTGGAACAAATACTCGCGTATCAGCGTCGAGTTTGACAATCAGATTATTTGTAAGCGGAACAAGAAATAAGGATTATTTGCAAGCGGAACAAAAAATAAAGACAATATATATATGGCAGAACTAAAAGACTTTATCGTAGCAATTGAACTTGGTTCATCGATGGTGACCGGTATTGCCGGGCAGAAAAAGCCCGACGGCAGCATCAGCGTCTTGGCACTGGTCAGAGAGGAGTCGTCGTCGTTCATCCGCAAGGGGGTGGTGTATAACATTGACAAGACAGCCCAGTGTCTGACGGGCATCGTCAAGAAACTGGAAAGCCAGTTGAAGACGCGCATCACGCAGGTCTTCGTGGGCGTGGGCGGCCAGTCTATCCGGAGTGTCAAGAACACTATTGTCAAAGACCTGCCTGCCGACAGCATTATCACGCAGGAGATGGTTGTAGAACTGATGGATGCCAACTGGAACCTTGACTATCCTGATCAGAAAATTCTCGACGTGGCCGAACAGGAGTATCGCGTCGACTCACAGTTGCAGATGGACCCTGTAGGCATCCGTGCATCGCATTTGGAGGGCAACTTCCTGAATATCCTCGAGCGTACCAGTTTCTTCCAGAATCTGAACAAGTGCTTCGAGACTGCCAATATCAAGGTGGCTGACATGTATCTTGCCCCCCTTGCTCTGGCTAATGCGGTACTTACTGAGGCAGAGAAACGCTCGGGTTGTGCATTGGTCGACATCGGTGCCGACACCACCACTGTGTCTGTATTCTGGAAAAATGTGCTGCGTCATCTTGTCGTCATCCCCCTTGGCTCTAACAATGTGACCAAGGACATTGCCTCGCTACAAATGGAGGAGACCGAGGCCGAACAGATGAAGTTGAAGTACGCCTCGGCCTATACCGACAACAATGATATTGACCCCAACCTGAAATATTCTATCGATGCGGAGCGGCAGGTTGAGAGCCGCAGGTTCATCGAGATTGTTGAAGGGCGGATGGAGGAAATTATCGAGAATGTGCGCTACCAGATTCCTGCCGACTATTATGACAAACTGCTCGGTGGCATCATTATCACCGGCGGTGGCTCGAATATGCGTAACATCGAACAGGCCTTCATCAGTCACACACATATAGACAAGGTGCGCGTGGCCAAGTTCGTCAATGCTACCATCAATTCCAACAACGAGTTGGTCAAGGCACGCAATGGTATACTCAACACTGTGCTGGGACTGCTGATGAAGGGCGACATCAACTGTGCCGGCAACTTTATCGACCCCAACGGCAACCTCTTCGAGAATGAAGAGCAGGGCAACACCAACGCCCAAGCCGTCGATCGTAAGCCGCGGCAGGCCTACGAGAAAGAGACAGGCACCATCCGCTCTGCACAGGAAGAGGAGTTGGCTGCTGAGGCCCTCCGCAAACAGAAAGAAGAGGAAGAGCGTCTGCGCCAGGAGCAGGAGCGCCTTATTAAGGAAGAGGAGGAGCGCCAGGCCGAGGAGGCACGCCAACGTAAGCGTGAGAACAGTTGGTTCAACAAACTGAAGCGCAATCTCATTAACTTCGGACAGGACATCGTGAAAGACGAATAGAATAAGACATCAAAAAAACAACAAGAACAATGGAAGACTTCAACAGCAATCAGATACTCGACTTCGGCGTGCCCGAAGAACACCACAGCATCATCAAGGTCATTGGTGTGGGTGGCGGTGGAGGCAATGCCGTGAACCACATGTACCGCGAAGGCATCCACGATGTGACCTTCGTAGTCTGCAATACTGACAACCAGGCACTCAACGACTCGCCGGTGCCTGTCAAACTGCAACTCGGCAGCGAGGGGCTCGGAGCCGGCAACAGGCCGGCAAAGGCGCGTGCGGCCGCCGAGGAGAGCATTGACGACATCAAGCGCATGTTCAATGACGGCACGCGGATGGCCTTCATCACGGCAGGTATGGGAGGCGGTACCGGCACCGGTGCCGCACCGGTCATTGCGCGCGTTTCCAAGGATATGGGCATACTGACCGTGGGTATCGTGACCATACCCTTCCGTTTCGAGGGCAACAAGAAGATTGACCAGGCCCTCGATGGCGTTGAAGAGATGGCCAAGCATGTCGATGCACTGCTCGTGATCAACAATGAGCGACTGCGCGAGATCTATCCCGACCTCTCCTTCCTCGATGCTTTCGGCAAGGCCGACGACACGCTGTCGGTGGCTGCCAAGTCCATTGCCGAGATCATCACCCTGCACGGCACGATGAACCTCGACTTCAACGATGTGAAAACGGTGCTGCAGGATGGCGGCGTGGCCATCATGTCTACCGGCTACGGCGAGGGCGAAGACCGTGTGAAGAAGGCTATTGACGATGCACTCAACTCGCCCCTGCTCAACGATAATGACATCTTCAACTCAAAGAAGATACTGCTCAATATCTCGTTCTCCCACCAGAAGGACTCGAAAGACAACTTCATGATGGAGGAAATGAACTACGTACACGAGTTCATGGACAAGTTCGGCGACTTCGAGATCAAGTGGGGCGTAGCCATCGATCCCGAACTGGGCAAGAAGGTGAAAGTCACGATTCTGGCCACTGGCTTCGGAATGCAGAATATCGACGGCATGGAAGAGCGTATGGCAATGCAGACGCGCGAAGAAGCCAACCGGCTGGCCGAGGAGCAAGAGAGGGCCGCCAAGCGCGAAGAGCGGCGCGGACATTACTATGGCGAGGGCGATACGGCCAAACGCTACAAGCGCCGCCCCAATATCTATATCTTCAGCCCGGAAGATCTGGACAACGACGATGTCATCTCTGCCGTTGAGTCCACACCTACTTACAAGCGTACGCGCGAGATACTTGCCAGCATTGGCGGACAGAACGAGCCCGCTGAGACGCAGAGCCAAGATACTGCCGATACTCAGCAGGGTGTCATCAGTTTTATATAGCATTAATAAAAAACATAACTGACAGGAGGAAGAGCGTATGCAAATCAATAGCCATCTTTCAACGCTGGTGCACGACGTGGCAGCCAAGTATGGCGACCGCGAGGCACTCATCTACAAGAATTTTGGCGGCCAACAGTGGAAATCGTGCTCGTGGAACCAGTTTTCCGGCATCGTCCGTCAGGTGTCCGACGCCATGCTGGCCCTGGGTGTTGAGGTTCAGGAGAATGTGGGCATCTTCTCGCAGAATTCTGTACAGTATCTCTTTGCCGACTTTGGAGCATGGGGCATAAGGGCAGTCACCATACCGTTCTATGCTACCAGCAGCGAACAGCAGATACAGTTCATGATCAACGATGCCAAGATCCGCTTCCTCTTCGTGGGCGAGCAAGAGCAGTACGAAAAGGCCCGCCGGGTGTTCCCCACCTGTCAGTCACTCCAGAGGATTATCGTCTTCGATCCTGCTGTCAGCCTGCCCGAGGGCGATCAGACAGTGATGTCGTTTGCCGACTTTCTCAAAATGGGCGAGGGTTTGCCACACCGGCAGCAGGTGCAAAGCCGGCAGCAGCAGGCCACTATGGACGACATAGCCAATATCCTCTACACCAGCGGCACTACTGGCGACTCGAAGGGCGTTGTCCTCTCCATGGGACAGTATCATGCCGCCTTGGAGGCCAACCACCGGGATGTGCCCGTCAACGAGAACGATCGAGTGATGAACTTCCTGCCCTTCACCCATATCTTCGAGCGAGGATGGGCATTGCTGTGCATCACCGTCGGAGCACGTCTCATCGTCAACACTTATCCGCAGCAGGTGCAGAAGTCCATGCGCGAGCAGCATCCCACTTGCATGTCGAGTGTGCCTCGCTTCTGGGAGAAGGTCTATCAGGGCGTGCAGGAGAAGATAGAGGGTAGCGGTGCCGTACAACGATCTTTATTCAGGCATGCACTCGAGGTGGGGCACAAGCACAACATCGACTGTTTGGCTGCCGGCAAACAGCCGCCTGTGGCACTACGTCTGGAGTACGAACTGCTCAACAAGACCGTATTCTCGCTTGTGCGCAGGGAACTGGGGCTCGAGAATGCTCATTTCTTCCCAACGGCGGGAGCCACCGTGTCTGCACATGTCGAAGAATTTGTCCATTCCATCGGCCTGAACATGATTGTAGGCTATGGACTCACCGAGTCGCTGGCCACGGTCACCTGCGACCATCTCGGACAGCCCTATCAGGTGGGCTCCGTAGGGAAGCCCATACAGGGCATCGACATCAAGATCAGCGACGAGGGCGAGATTCTCCTCAAGGGGCCCACTGTCACCTGCGGCTACTACAACCGCGACGACATCACACGACAGTCGTTCACCGCCGACGGCTATTTCCGCACCGGCGACTCCGGATATTTCAAGAATGGCGAACTGTTTCTCAAAGACCGCATTAAGGACCTGTTCAAAACCAGCAACGGCAAGTATATCGCACCGCAGATGATTGAGTCAAAACTCCTGGTCGACAAGTATATTGACCAGATTGCCATCATCGCCGACCAGCGCAAGTTCGTCTCGGCGCTTATCGTGCCCGAATACAGGCTGTTGGAGACTTATGCGCGTCAGAACGGTATCGCCTTCAACTCTCGTGAAGACCTTTGCTGCGACAAGCGCATCCTGCAGATGCTCACCGAACGCATCGAGACGCTCCAACAGCAGTTGGCGCACTACGAGCAGGTGAAACGCTTCACACTCCTGCCACATCCGTTCTCGATGGAAAGGGGCGAACTCACCAATACGCTCAAGATCAAGCGACGGGTGCTCAACGAGAACTATAAGGCTGAAATTGACAAGATGTACGAAGAGTAACTTTTATGATAACGCAAGAACAATTAAAAGACATCGTAGAACGGGCCGACAAACTGTTTCACTATCTGAAGATCGACCAGAAGCAGGTGGAGTATGAGGAAGAGGAACTGCGCACGCAGGCCCCCGACTTCTGGGAAGACGCCAAGCGCGCTGAAGAACAGATGAAGAAGGTGAAGGGCATCAAGAAGTGGATCGACGGCTATAACGACGTACGTACCAAGACCGATGAACTGAAACTGGCCTTCGATTTCTACAAAGACCAGATGGTCACCGAGCAAGAGGTCGACGACGACTACCGCCTGGCCATCGAGGCCATCGAGAGGCTCGAACTGATGAATATGCTGCGCCAGAAGGAAGATCCGATGGACTGCGTGCTGAAAATCAACAGCGGCGCCGGCGGCACCGAAGCACAAGACTGGGCACAGATGCTCATGCGCATGTATATGCGGTGGGCTGATGCTCACGGCTACCGTGTCACCATCTCCAACATCCTCGACGGCGATGATGCCGGCATCAAGAGCGTCACTATGCAGATCGAGGGCGGCGAGTATGCATATGGCTATCTGAAGAGCGAGAATGGCGTGCATCGCCTGGTGCGCGTCAGCCCGTACAATGCCCAGGGCAAGCGCATGACATCGTTCGCCTCCGTCTTCGTCACCCCACTCGTCGACGATACCATCGAGGTATATGTCGACCCCGCCAAACTCTCGTGGGACACATTCCGCTCCAGCGGTGCCGGCGGCCAGAACGTCAACAAGGTGGAGTCGGGCGTGCGCCTTCGCTATTGGTACACCGACCCTGACACGGGCGAGGAAGAGGAGATTCTTATCGAGAATACCGAAACGCGCGACCAGCCGAAAAACAAAGAGCGCGCCATGGCCCTGTTGCGATCGCAACTCTACGACCGTGCCATGAAGAAGCGCCTAGAAGCACAGGCCAAGATCGAAGCCGGAAAGAAGAAGATAGAGTGGGGCTCGCAGATACGTTCCTACGTCTTCGACGACAAGCGCGTCAAGGACCACCGCACCAACTACCAGACCTCAGATGTCGACGGTGTGATGAACGGCAAGATTGACGGCTTCATCAAGGCTTACCTCATGGAGTTTCCCGTCACCGACAGCGAGTAGAACGCCACTCAACGGCTAATATCTTAACTCCCTAACTCCCCAAATTAGGCGAAACTTGAGAAACGTAATTAATAATTCATAATT
>AUXO018530214.1_pt1 | contig 11267 bp, 10 predicted proteins | sample 768731 | NCBI WGS metagenome assembly AUXO01 (sample SAMN02715735, study PRJNA202380) | gut metagenome | biome: sheep rumen | host: Ovis aries | place: New Zealand: Palmerston North | reverse complement strand
GAAGTGGTTATCAGTATGCCGTTCAAGGGGCATCATGATGACTTTATCAATATGGGGTTCAAATGTATTGATACAAAAATGGATCGACGTGGAATCAATCCTTTTGAAGATTTAGAATTGTATCGTTTCTACAAAAAGATACTTAAAGAAGAAAAGCCCGATATCGTTATCACCTATTCTATCAAACCAAATGTGTATGCGGGATTTCTTTGCCGTAGGATGAAGATTCCCTATTTTGTGAATGTTCAGGGACTCGGAACAGCGTTCCAAAGCCAACCGATGGCTTTGATTGCTACAAAGTTGTATAAAGCAGGGATAAAAAAAGCAAAAGCTGTTTTCTTTGAGAATCAAGGCAATGCTGACGAATTTGTTAAGCGAGGCATTATCCCTAAGGAAAAAGAAGTTGTTTTAAATGGTGCCGGTGTAAATCTGGATCTTTATCAATATCAACCATATCCTTCGGATGATGACGGAATACATATCTTATATCTTGGCAGGATCATGAAAGAAAAAGGAATGGATGAGACCTTCTCTGCTATGAAAACTGTTAAGATAGAATATGGAGAAAAAGTTGTTTTTGATGTTGTCGGTTTTTTTGAGGATGAATATAAAGAAACCGTCGAGAAATTGGGTGAAGAGGGGATAATTGTATTTCATGGCTTTCAACCAAATCCCAGACCATATTACGCTGCCGCACATGCGGTAGTGCAAGCGAGCTATCACGAGGGAATGAATAATGTTCTTCTTGAAGGAGCTGCAACCGGTAGGGTGTTGATAACGACCGATATTCCTGGATGCCGTGAAGCTGTAGAAGAGGGTAAGACAGGATATCTGTGCAAAAAACAGGATGTTGGAACGTTAGTTAATTGCATGGAAAAAGTTTTGAGTCTTACTAACGTTGAGCGAGAACAAATGGGTTTTGCCGGAAGAAAGAAAATGGAAGCAGAGTTTGATAAAGATAGCATTGTAAACCAAACATTATCCGTTATAATCAATTAATTGACTATAACAACAATCGTGAAAGGAGTGCACAAGATTGTCTGAATATCTTTTAATTCTATTATGGATAGGATTGTGTGCTTTTTTTGCTAGGTATGTGAAGGTTACAAAAACCGAGTTGGTATGCTGTGTTGAAGAAGAACGATATCATTGGCTGTTTGCGTTTATCATGTTCTTGCCAATTATTCTTATGGCAGGATTTAGAGATAGATGGTTTGCTGATACGAGTTTATATGTGTATGAGTACTTAAAAATGCCAAATACATTTTCAGAAATCCCTTCCTTTTTAGAACAGTTTTCTAAGGATAAAGGTTTTTCGGTGTTATCGATTCTTATCAAAATGATAATTGGAAATAACTATAGATCGTATTTGATAATAATTGCAGCATTTCAAGGTGCAGTTGTTTTTTCTTTCTTTCGCAAATATTCTTTTCATTATGTATTTTCGGTTTTTTTATTTGTTGTATCCACAGATTATATATCATGGATGTTTAATGGAATCCGGCAGTTTTTAGCTGTTGTGATTGTTTTATGTGCGACGCCATTTTTATTGAAGAAAAAATGGATTCCTTTATTGATTGTTATCCTTTTGGCATCCACAGTACATCAGTCTGCTTTGATAATGATCCCGATAGTTCTCATTGCTCAAGGAAAAGCATGGAACAAAAAAACCCTACTGTTTATTGGGGTGGTATTAATTGCTATTCTATTTTTAGACGTTTTTACCAATGTGTTGGATGAGTCTTTACAGAATACACAATACAAAAATGTTGTTAAGGATTATACTGAATGGAACGATGATGGTACAAATCCTATTCGCGTGTTTGTCTATGCAATCCCAACCATTATATCGCTTTTGGGACGAAAGCAAATCGAGAATTCTGGTAGCAGTTTAGTCAACATTTGTGTGAACCTTTCAATTATATCTACTGGAATATACATTGTTTCTATATTCACAAGCGGTATTTTTCTTGGTAGATTGCCTATATACATAAGTTTATTTAACTATATTTTGTTACCATGGGAGATTAATCACATTATTCCTTTTAAGTATAAAAATGTTTTTATAGTTAGTATTATTTCGATGTATATTATATTCTATTATTACCAAATGCACATAGCTTGGAGCCTTATTTGATTACGTTTTCAAGCGTTACGTGCTTAGGACGTCATTGAAATATTCAAAGATATGGTTTTCTTATTGTTATGAAAAAGATCGTTATTTATGTTAGAAATAAAGATTTAAGACCGTCAGATTATTATAGAGTAATACAATTTGTTAAAGGTTTAAATGGACAATTCTTAATTAGGAGTGCTGTTCCTGATTGGCTAAATAAGGTGAGTTTGTCCCCTGATTCAAAAAAACCGGTTCGCGTATTCTCTGTTTTGTTGAGTTATTTTTGTATTCTTTTTAGTTTTTATCGCGGATTAATAGGAGATTGGTTATACAAACCGGATTGTATTATTGTGGTTAGAGAAATCTTTCCTAGAGTAATATTGCCTGTTTCTGCTTTTTTTCTCAGGAAAAAAGCAAGAAAATACAACTTCGTTTGGGATTTTGATGATAGCATTATTGGAACAGAAATCAGTCAAAAAGAATCTAGTATATATTTTGAGTATGCAAAAAGAATAATCGTCAGTACTCCTTATTTAAAAGATATGATATCAAGTAGTACGCAACGAATCATTGATGTTTTATGTACTACAGATGGGGATATTACCAAAGCGGATATTTGTAAAGCTGAGCAAGATAAACAAGCATCATACAAAATCAAAGTAAATATGATTTGGTTGGCGACAGCAAACAATATGCCAAATTTAACTACTGTACTTCCTTATTTAGATGCAGCTGCAAAACTGTTGTATGAGAAAGAAGGGAAGGAGCTGTGTTTAAAAGTGGTTTGCAACGCAAAAGTTCTTAATCAAACTGATTTCCTTCAGGTTGAAAATATTTACTGGTCACATGATACGGCCATCAAAGAACTATTAAAATCTCATATAGGTATTATGCCATTGAATGATAGTGAGTTTGCCAGGGGAAAAGCCGGTTTTAAGCTAATACAGTATATGGCCGGAGCTTTACCTGTAATTGCATCTAATACAGGTTTCAATTCGTCAATAGTTAAAGAAACCTTTGGTTTTTGTGTTGATCAAAATAGTGAGGACCAATGGGTGAAATCTGTTTTTGCGCTGGCTTCGGATGAAGAGTTGTGGAAGAGATGTAGTAGAAATTCCATAGTAGAATGGAACAATCATTATTCTTATTCATCCAACTTAGCGTTTTGGCAGAACTTAATAAATAATATTTAAAAATGGAGACAAAATGAAAAGCCTTACTATTTTTACGGTAACATATAACCGGGCGCATACTCTTCCAAAATTATATGACAGTTTGAAAAAGCAAAAATGTAAAGCATTTACTTGGTTAATCATTGATGATGGTTCAACTGATAATACAAAGCAACTAATAGATAGATATATTCAAGAAACTCCCGACTTCAAAATCGAATATGTATATAAAGAAAACGGTGGAATGCATTCAGCTCATAACGAGGCTTATCGACATATAAGTACTTATCTAAGTATGTCAATAGATTCTGATGATCAGCTTGCGGAAAACGCAGTAGAAAAAATATTGAACTTTTGGGAAAAATATGGCAGCGAGGAATATGCGGGCATCATAGCTTTGGATTGCGATCCTGAAGGAAAGATTATCGGAAAAAAGCTTCCAGAACAAAAGTCAACCACGATAACTTATTATTATGAACACGGTGGCTATGGTGACAAAAAATTAGTCTATCGAGCCGAATTGATGAAAAGCACTCCTGAGTATCCGGAAATAGAAGGTGAAAAGTACTTTTCGCTTCGCTATAAATATACCATAGTAGACGAAATGTATGAACTCCTGATTTTGAATGATTATTTATGCATCGTTGATTATCAAACGGATAGCTCAACAAACAATATGCTTAGACAGTATCGTAATAATCCCAAAGGATTCGCGTTGTTAAGACGGTTTGATATGCAGCATGATACAACACTAAAACGAAACTTTGTTTCAAACGTACATTATGTTGCAGAAAGCCATTTGGCGAAAGATAAACATTATTTTCGAAAATCACCGAAGAAGCTATTAACATTTTTGGCATGGCCGTTCGGAATGGCTTTATACTTTTATATTTTACACAAAACAAGAAAACAGACTGACAGTTAACATGAAAAAAATATTGTTTTTTATTCACGATTTAGGCGTCGGTGGCGCAGAAAAAGTACTTGTAAACCTAGCGAATAATTTAGATATAACAAAGTTCAATATTACTGTATTAACGCTCTTTGGTGGAGGCGTTAACGAACAGTTCTTGAATGACAACATTACTTATCGGTCTTGCTTTAAAAAAGTATTTCCGGCAAATAGTCATGTTTTTAAGCTCTTCTCACCCACGTTTTTATATCAACGATTTATCAAGGAAGACTACGATATCATTGTATCCTACCTTGAAGGGCCAACTGCAAGAATTGTTTCAGGGTGCAGAAATAAAAGAACGAAGCTGATCAGTTGGATCCACAGTAAAATGGATAACAGAAGAACTGCCTCAATAGGGTTCAGAAGTTTTAGCGAGGCTAAAAAATGTTACAATAAATTTGATTTTACGGCTTGTGTATCAAAATGGGTGTTGGATTACTTTGTCGATACTTTTGAATTTAAGAAAGCAATTGATGTTATTTATAACACGATAGAAACTGAAGAAATAGCCAAAAAGGCTAATGAACCTATAAAAGATGTGATATTAGATAATCAGTATGTAAATATTTGCTCTGTTGGTAAGGTGTCAGCTGTAAAAGGGTTTGACAGGTTTGCGAGGATACACAAGAGATTAATTGACAATGGAATCAAAAACCATGTTTATATCCTTGGAATAGGAGAAGACAAAGAAAAAATCCAAGCATATTTAAAGGAGAATAATCTCGAAAACACATTTTCTTTTTTGGGATATTCAACAAATCCGTACAAATATGTAAAAGCCTGTGATTTGTATGTATGCTCGTCTTTGAGCGAGGGATTTAGTACATCAGTTACAGAAGCTTTGATTGTTGGAACCCCTGTTGTAACTACTCTGTGTTCCGGCATGAAAGAACTCCTTGGTGAGAATAATGAATACGGTATTGTAACCGATAATCAAGAAGATGCTTTATATAATGGAATTAAAAAAATGATTTCTACTCCGGGTTTACTTGAAGAATATGCAAAAAGAGCTAAAGAGAGAGGCAAATTCTTTAATAAGGAAAAGACAGTTAAGGCAGTAGAGGTCATGTTTGAAAAGCTTTAAAGGTGTATTATATGAGATTTAAAGTTGAGAGTTGGAATGTTGCATTTAGAAAGAGAAATAGTAACATCTTACATGACAGCACTCCTTTTACAATGATAAAACACAATTATAAAGGATGGCAAGCAGATCCGTTTTTGTTTGAATATGAAAACAAAGTATATCTATTTGTAGAAAACTATTCATACAAAAGTAACAGAGCGTCGATTGCGTGTGCCGAATATGATCCACTTCGAAATTGCTTTTCCGAATTTAAAAATGTTATTGTAGAGGACTATCATTTATCTTATCCTGTGGTTTTTACTTATCAAGATAATATTATAATGATGCCTGAGTGCTCTGAATCCGGTTCGTTGTATTTCTACGTTTGTGATTCTTTTCCTTACATATGGAGAAAGCAAAAAAAAGTATTAGACAAGGTGAAAGTAGTTGATGCTACTCCTTTGATAATAAATGGCGAGTTATATTTACACGCTTTAAAAATAACTAAAGATACAACGGGATATGGAGAATTAACACTATATCATTACAATAACGAAAATGAAGTGTTTGAAGAAAAACGTATCCTGACAAAGGATATGTCTATTGCCAGACCGGGAGGTAATTTTTTTAATGATGGCGATACTTTGTACAGAGTAGCTCAGGATTGTAGTTCCGCATATGGTAAATCACTGTCGTTTATGCCGGTAGATAGAGAGACCCTATATCAGAAAGACTCCGCGGATACAGTCAGAACCTTTATGCCTCGAGATGTTAAGTTGAATGTACAGAAAAGAATCACAGGCGTGCATACTTATAATCTCAGCGAACAGATAGAAGTGATTGATGTAAAGCGTGAAAGCTACTCTATTTATCATCTGATTTGTCGTGTGAGAGCAATAGTAAGAGAATTAATACCGGGTCAGCGAGGGTGACTATATGAAACTATCCGAAAAGATTTATTCTGTATTAATGCATTTAAGGAGTGAAGTTTCTACCACGGATTTGATAAATCTTGGTCTGACGGTAGGGAAAAATTTCTGCAGGCAGGAGAAAACACTTATTGACCAGTCTCATTGTTGGCTGATTACAATCGGAGATGATGTTACCTTAGCACCGCGTGTACATATCCTTGCTCATGACGCCAGCACAAAAAATGCGTTGGGATATACCAGGATAGGCTTAGTGGAAATCGGCAATAATGTTTTTGTCGGTGCGTCGTCTGTTATTCTACCCGGCGTGACCATCGGCGATAATGTTGTGATTGGAGCAAACAGCGTTGTTTCAAGGGATATTCCTTCGAACAGTGTTGCTGTCGGTAGTCCTGCCAAAGTCATTTGTTCTTATGAAGACTATATAGAAAAGAAGCGCAAAGAATTGGCGATTACACCATGCTATCAGAAGGAATATACACTGAATGATCCTAAGTTGAGCGAAGCGATGAAGGAAGAAATGAAACAAGCTTTGAAAAAGGGAAAGATCGGTTATGTTGAATAGTGAAGATTATAAAATCTCTATCATTGTACCAGCGTATAATATAGCCGAATACTTGCCGCGTTGCCTTGACAGCATCCTTGCACAAACTCATACTAACATCGAGGTCATCGTTGTCAGCGACGGATCGACGGACGGTACAGATAAGATCATCAAGCAGTATGAGGAAAAAGATGACAGGGTTATAGGTCTACTCAAAGAGAATACCGGCGTATCGGATACGCGCAACAAGGGTATTGATCACGCCTCGGGCGAATACATCGGATTTGTAGACGGTGATGATTTCGTCGAACCCGATATGTATGAGATCTTATTGGAGAATGCGTTGTCATATGGCGCTGACATCTCACATTGCGGTTATCAGATGGTGTTCCCATCCAGAGTTGTCTTCTATCACAATACAGGTGAGTTGAGCGTCAGTGAAGGAATTGAAGGCTTGAACGAACTGATAAAAGCGGATAAGGTCGAGCCCGGCGTATGGAGCAAGCTGTATCATCGTTCAATCATGTCGGATGTCAGGTTTGACAGTGATCTAATCTATTTTGAAGATCTGATGTTTAACGTGCTGGCTTTTCAAAAATCAAAAAGATCTGTTTTTTTTGACAAGCCTTTTTATCATTATATGATCAGAAAAAACTCTGCAGCTACGGGTGGACTTACTGTCAAAAAGATTCGAAATGTGATCACTATTCATGAACGGATCATCGGGCTGCTTGCCAACGAAAATGACAGTCCTGCAAAAAAACGGTTTATTAATACGTTGATCGATTTGTACAGGAATTATTGCCTGAAAAGTGACAGCGAATTTATCAGGAGCAAGCTCGCTCAGAACAAAGATTATATCGGTTTGTTATCCTTAGGCAGAAAAGCAGAAGCTAGGCTGATCTTATATCTGCCGCATGTGTACCGGCTGTTGATTCGGATATATCAAAAGTATATTTACAAGAATCCGTATGAGGTGGAATGATGATGCCATTAGTCAGTGTGATTGTTCCGATTTATAAAGTCGAAGCGTATCTGGAACGATGTATAGAAAGCATTGTGAATCAGACCTATTCTCAGCTTGAGATTATCCTAGTCGACGATGGCTCTCCTGACGGATGTCCCGCACTGTGCGATGATTGGAAAAAGAAAGATGACAGGATCAAAGTGATTCACAAAGAGAACGGTGGTCTGTCCGACGCTCGCAACGCCGGTCTTGAAATTGCTACCGGTGATATTGTAAGTTTCATTGACAGCGACGATTGGATCAATATCTACTTTTATGAAACGATGTTAAGTATCATGGATACCGAGCATAGTGATATTATCCAGTGCGAAAGGGAGATACTCAGTAACAGCACCGGAGAGCTTTTAAAAAGTGTCGGTACTTATACCACTTTGACCGTTTCTACTGAAGAGGCTCTGTCTATGCTGATAGCGGAGGATAGATTTCGTCAGGTTGTGTGGAATAAGTTGTATAAAAGAGAAGTATTAGTTGAGAAGTTTTTAAAAGATGCAATTAATGAGGATGAATTCTGGACATATAAAATTTTCGGAGAAGCTGCTTTAGTCACTTATATCGATGCTGTAATGTATTACTATTTTGCCAGAGAAGGCAGTATCATGGGTAGTGGTTATTCGGTCAAACGGTTGGATGGATTAAGAGCGCTTGCGGAACGGCATGAGTATATCTGCAAAAACTATCCACAATTGACGAATCAGTCCAATAATTCGGTGTATGAGTCTTGTATTTACCATTATCAGATGGCATTAACATATCTCAAGGAACCGGAGAAAGGCTCAACCCTATCATATATAAAGAATCTATCAAATCAATACTTTCCAGAAATTGGAACAGTAGGAAACCTAAAGAAAAAAATATGGACGGTTATGTCCCGGCTTTCTTTCGATATGACCTGCAGAGTAAGAAATAGACTGGGTATTGGATTATAATAATTATGGTTAGTGATTATTCATAACTATATCCGCACAACTTTATTTTTGCTCCTTTTAAGCGTTAGAGTAAAGGTATATTATTATGGTAGAAATGTCTTTAAACGGCAACTTAGGTAACCAGTTGTTTATGTATGCAGCTGCAAGAACAGCACAGATTGAAAGTGACAGTAAAGTACTGTATTTTAATACTTCTACAATTGAAGCTGAGAATTGTGCTAATGCTTTGATAAACTATAATTTACCTGAGTTCGTTAAGTTTTATAGTAAGCCGATCAGAACATTAAGAAATAGTTTGCATGCTCCGTTTTATAAGAATTTGTTGTTTATGCATTATCGCAAAATGATTGTTGGTCGCAATGATAATGAGATTTACGAATACGAAAAACAAGCGGAAAAGTTTTATAATCGATTTGGCTTATTTTTATACAACAACCAATATAGAGAAATTGATTTTACCGGTAGAGAATATATACTATTACATGGTTATTTTCAGTGTGATAGATTCTTCAAGAAGCATCGTGAAGTAATTCTACAAGATTTAACTCCCCGATATCCGATTCTTCCTCATAATGTCAGCAAAATACAGGAGATCCAAAGTTGTGAATCAGTATGTGTTTCGCTTAGGCTTGGTGAGGATTATACAAAAAATAAAATGTACAATGTATGTACATTAAAGTATTTTAAAGCCGCAATACGCTATATGAAAGATAATTTGGATAATCCTAGGTTCTATGTTTTTTCTGATGTAACCGAAGGGTTATCAAAGATTTTTGATAATGATCCAAGTATGGTATTTGAAACCGGCAATGATCCTTCATATGAAAAATTGCGTGTTATGAGTTCGTGTAAGCATTTTATTATTTCAAACAGCAGTTTCAGCTGGTGGTCACAATATCTTTGTGATTATGAGAAGAAGATTGTTGTATCTCCTGATAGATGGTACAATCTCAGAATTGAAACTGATATTATGATGGATAGCTGGATAAGACTTGAGACTTGAGGGGTTTATTTGGTAAGTATAGTAGTTCCTGTATATAACGCTCAAAACTATTTGAGAAAATGTGTTGATTCACTGATACAGCAAACCTATAAAGATATAGAGATTATTCTGGTAAATGACGGATCTACAGACTCATCTTTGTCAATCTGTCGTGAATACCAAAAGATTGATAGCAGAATTAGTGTGATCGATAAAGAAAACGGTGGGGCGAGTTCTGCCAGAAATGCAGGCATAAAAGCTGCAAATGGTGAGTATATCATGTTTGCCGATTCGGATGATTACGCTGGTGAGAATTGGATCGAGGAATTAGTTGTTGTACAGAAGCAGAATGAAGACTTATTTGTGATATGTGATATTAATTGGGAGGATATTGACGGAACTGTATACTCCCAACATAACGATATTAGATACGGAAAATATGAATTAAAAGAATACTATGAAGTAATTGAAAATAAGCTGTTTAATCAGCCATATAATAAGATTTATAAAAAATCAATTATTGATAAAAATGGAATCCTTTTTATCGAGAGCTTTAAAATCGGAGAAGATATCAATTTCAATCTCGATTATTTAGAGCACTCAAGAGGAATTTTTATTGTAGATAAAAGACTCTATTTCTATTTAGAAAATAGAGAAGATTCTCTTTGTCATAAATACTATGAAGACTTATTTGAGATAAACCTTTTTACCTATAAACACAATTTATATTTGTTTTCTGCCTTTGCTATAGATAATAATTTGATTAATAGACTAGAGTTAGGTTTTGTGGAATCTGTAACAGATTGCTTAGATAGAGAGTTAGTTCAAAGACAGAAACCTTTTTCAACCAGAATGAAACGTATGAAAACCATGATGTGTAATGAGTTGTATTTGCAAGCGTTAAGTCGTACAAAGCAAAGTATAATCCCCAGAAGATACAAAGTTTTATTCTCTAAATCGCCCTTATTATATTATTGCTATTATATGATTTCTAAACTGAGGTAAAAAATGAACATAAAGAATACTATACTTTACTCTTCTGTGCGTAGACTCTACTTATTCATAAAAACCGCTCCCTACAATATCAAAAAAAGTATAGATACCAATTCATTGAAAATATTTAGAGATTGCCATTACGGAGAAATCGCTTTTGTCATCGGTAACGGTCCGAGTTTGACTATGGATGATCTGAACAGGATACATGAACTAGGGATACCTTCATTTGCTTGTAATAAAGTGTATCTTGCATTTGACCAAACAAAATGGCGACCGGATTATTATTTTGTTTCCGATAGTAAGATTGTCAAAGAAATCAATTTTGATGAATGCGGACTTGATAAGAACAAGATGTTTTTTCCGAGGAGATTCAAAAGTGAGATCGGATTCGGTAATTACTATGAGATTCTGGAACACAACTGGCTTGAACACGGAGATTTTTCCACGGATGCCCATAAAGGAATCTATCAGTGTGAGACTATTATTGCTGAGGCTCTACAACTAGCCTATTATATGGGCTTTTCAAAGGTCTATATTATCGGTGTCGATTTTAATTA
>AUXO014695017.1_pt1 | contig 11267 bp, 9 predicted proteins | sample 768731 | NCBI WGS metagenome assembly AUXO01 (sample SAMN02715735, study PRJNA202380) | gut metagenome | biome: sheep rumen | host: Ovis aries | place: New Zealand: Palmerston North | reverse complement strand
TTTAATTCTTTTTCAATTAAGAATCCTGATACTGCTGGTAAATAATCAGCAACACCTGTTGTTGAACTATGAGCTCTATGAGCTGTACCAAAAGCATCATTAACAAATATTTCTGCCATTGATGCAAATTTTTTTGAAAGCTCTGGATCATTTTTTTCTTCTCCAGCTTCAAATCTAACATTTTCTAGAAGAACTACATCTCCATTTTGCATATTATCAGTTAATTCTTTTGCTGATTCACCAACAACATCTTTAGCAAGTTTAACTTCTTTTCCAAGTAATCTAGAAAGTTCTTTTGCAACTATGTCTAAAGAAAATTCTGGTTTAACTTCTCCTTTTGGTCTTCCTAAGTGAGAACAAAGAATTACTTTACAATTGTTTTCTAATAGATAGTTAATTGTTGGTAATGCAGCAACTATTCTTCTATTATCAGTAATAACTCTGTTTTCATCATAAGGAACATTAAAGTCACATCTAACTAGAACTTTTTTGTCTCTTAAATCTATATCTTTTATTGTTTTCTTATTCATATTTTTTTCCTTTCTTTATTATTATAAAAAGGTTCGGTTCTATGGAACCGAACCTTAGGTTTTCATCATATTTAGTTTAGAATTAGCCTAATTCTGCAAAATATTTAATTGTTCTAACCATTTGGCTAGTATATGAATTTTCATTATCATACCATGCTACAACTTGTACTTGGTATAATCCTTCATCAACTTTAGCAACCATTGTTTGTGTTGCATCAAATAATGAACCATATGTACATCCAATGATGTCTGAAGAAACTAATGGTTCTTCTGTATATCCATAAGATTGGTTAGCAACTGATTTCATGTAATCATTAATTACTTCTGGAGTTAATTCTCCATCATATTTAACTGTTGCAATTAATATTGTTGTAGATCCAGTTGGAACTGGAACTCTTTGTGCAGATCCTATTAATTTTCCATTTAATTCTGGAATAACTAATCCTATTGCTTTAGCAGCACCTGTTGAGTTAGGAACAATGTTAACTGCAGCTGCTCTTGCTCTTCTTAAATCACCTTTTCTATGAGGTCCATCAAGAACCATTTGATCACCTGTATAAGCATGAACTGTTGTCATGATTCCAGATTGAATTGGTGCCATATCATTTAATGCTTTAGCCATTGGTGCTAAGCAGTTTGTTGTACAAGATGCTGCTGAAATTATATTATCTTCAGCTGTTAATGTACCTTCATTTACACCATAAACTATTGTTGGTAAATCTTTACCAGCTGGTGCAGATATAACTACTTTTTTAGCTCCTGCTTGAATATGAGCTGCTGCTTTTTCTTTAGAAGTATAGAAACCTGTACATTCTAGAACAACGTCTACTCCTAATTCTCCCCAAGGGATGTTAACAGCATCTTTTTCAGCATAAATTCTGATTGTTTGACCATCAACTGTTATTGAGTTTTCTCCTGCAACTACTGTATCTGCTTTTTCATATCTTTTTTGAGCAGAATCATATTTTAGTAAATGTGCAAGCATATCTGGGCTTGTTAAATCGTTTATTGCAACAATTTCATACCCTTCTGCTCCAAACATTTGTCTAAAAGCTAGACGTCCTATACGTCCAAATCCATTAATTCCTACTTTTACTGCCATAAGAATCCTCCTTTAAATTTATATAAATATTTATTTTTATTGGCGTTTTACCATGCATATTTTATATCATAGAATTCATAATTGCAATAGTTTTATAAGCGATTTATAGGCAAAAAAAGACACACTATTTCTAGTGCATCTTTTTTAGATATTTATTTATCCATTTGTCTTTAATATTAAGTAAAAATATATTAAATAACAAATTTATCCCTAATTAAATTATTTATCATTACCGATTTTAAGAATATCCATAAAACCTTTGAATGACATTTCTTGGAATAAGAAATCATGAACTTCAGTTAAAACTTTATGCTCTTTTGGTGAAAGTTCAACAACTACTTCTTGAGTTAAATCAATTTCTTGGAATAAGAATGCTTTAAATTTTGTCCAAAAACTTCTTTTTATTGGAAGAGCTTTTGATTTAGATGTTGCTGGTACTTCACTTACTCCAACATTTTGATTTGAAACAAATCCGCCAACATATTGATTTACTTCTGGTTGATCATTTTCTTGGTTTCCAACAAACCCTCCAACATATCCTCCTGTAAATGGAGAATAATCTGCAGCAGCTGCTATTCCATCTGCTTTTTGGTCTACTGGTTTACCATCAAATCCTGTAAATCCTCCAATTCCTGCATTTTCCTCAACTTGGCCATTGCTGTTTTGACCGAATTTTATTTCACTCATAATTTTCCTCCTTAGTAAAAACTAATACATCTTAATAAATTTATACTACAAGCAATTTAAGTTTACAAGGAAATTTATGTGTTATTTCATTTACTTTTTTGTTACATTTTGTAACATTTTAGTCTTTTAGACATTCTTCTTCGAAGTCTTTAATTTCTACATCGCAGATTTTATTTATGTTTGAGTCGTCCATTCTCGCTTTTACTAAAATATAATTTGCTGTATGTCCTTTTAAGAATTCTCCTTCTCTTTCCTCAAACAAAACTTTTACTGTTTTACCAACATAAAGTTTTAAATAATCTTTTTCATTTTCTGATGATAATTCTAAAAGTCTTCTACTTCTTTTTTCTTTAACATCTCCAGGAACTTGATTTTTCATTTTGCTTGCAACAGTTCCTCTTCTTGGAGAATATTTAAATACATGCATTTTATAAAATTTTATTTTCTTTAAATACTCATAAGTTATTTCAAAATCTTCATCAGTTTCATCAGGAAAGCCTACAATTATATCTGTAGTTAAGATTACATCACTATAAAGATTTCTTAATCTTTGAACAACTTTATCAAAATCAGAAGTTGTATATTTTCTATTCATCATTTTCAAAGTTTTATCACAACCGCTTTGAAGTGATAAATGGAAATGATGACAAATCTTATCAACCTTTTTAAGTCTATTGCAAAAATCATCAGTAATTAAAGTTGGAGATAAAGATCCAAGTCTTATTCTTTCTATTCCAGAAATATTATTTATATCTTCTAGTAAATCTATTAATCTATAATCATTCTCAAAGTCTGTTCCATAACTTGAGATTTGAATTCCATTTATAACAACTTCTTTTATTCCATTTTGAGCTATCTTTTCAATCTCTGAAATAACACTTTTAGGTTCTCTTGAACATATTCTTCCTCTAGCATATGGAATAATACAATATGAGCAAAAACTGTTACATCCATCTTGAACTTTAATAGTAGCTCTAGTTTTTTCTGTATAAGTCACATCACCAAAATCATAGAAATAACTTTCAATTTGTTTATCATCTAGTTTTTTTCCTTCATAATAACTTTCTATGTATTTATCTATATCTCTTTTTTGGTAATTATTTAATAATAAATCTACTTCTTCAATCTTTTCTAAGTCTTCTTTTCCAGTATCTACATAACAGCCAACAGCAATAACTAATGCATCTTTATTATGTTCTTTACATCTTCTTAAAGCTTGTCTTGATTTTCTATCTGCAATATTAGTTACAGAACAAGTATTAACAATATAGATATCAGCTATCTGGTCTTGGTCAACAATCTCATATTTTCCCATTAGTTTTTGTGCCATACCATTTGACTCATATTGATTTACTTTACATCCCAAAGTTATAAAACTAACTTTCTTCATGATTACTCCTTTCTTAAAATCTAAAATAAAAAGCTTTTGTTTAAACTTTTTAAACAAAAGCTTTTAACGCATATATTATACTACTTTCTGTCAATTATGTCCAAATTATCTAATGCTTTACCAGTTCCAAGAGCAACACATGATACTGCATCTTCTGCAATCATGATATTAATTCCTGTTCTTTCTTCTAGTAATTTATCAAGTCCATCTATCAAGCATCCTCCACCTGTCATATATATTCCTCTATCACTAATATCTGCTGCAAGTTCTGGTGGTGTTTTTTCTAATACTTGATGAACTGCATCAATTATCATATTAACTGGTTCTTCTAATGCTTCCATCATTTCACTAGAATGAATTGTAAGTGTTTTTGGTAATCCTGTAATTAAATCTCTTCCTCTAACATCCATTTCAACATCTTGAATTCTAGGATATACACATCCAACATTCATTTTTAAATCTTCTGCTGTTCTTTCACCTATTATTACATTATATTTTCTTTTTATGTATTTAATAATTGCTTCATCAAATTTATCTCCAGCAACTTTAAGTGATGAACTAACAACAGAACCTCCTAATGAAATAACTGCTATATCAGTAGTTCCTCCACCTATATCTATTATCATATTTCCATAAGGTTTTGATATATCTATTCCAGCTCCTATAGCTGCTGCTATTGGTTCTTCTATTAAGTAGACTTTTCTTGCACCTGCATTAGATGCAGCATCTATAACCGCTTTCTTTTCAACTTCTGTAACTTGTGATGGAATACAAATCATAATTCTTGGAGCAAATAATGATCTTCCACCAATCTTACTAATAAAATGTTTCAACATCTTTTCCGTAACAGTGTAATCAGAAATAACTCCATCTTTAAGTGGCCTTATTGCTACAATATTTCCTGGTGTTCTACCAAGCATTCTTCTTGCTTCATGTCCAACTGCAAGCACTTCTCCTGTTGTTTTATTGATAGCAACAACAGAAGGTTCTCTAAGTACGATACCTTTTCCTTTGATGTATGCTATGACAGTAGCTGTTCCTAAATCAATTCCTATATCTTGTCCAAACATCAGAATCATCCTTTCTAAAATATATATTACGAAACTGTTACGATTATATTACACTTCTTTTTAAATAGCAATTGTTTTAAAAATCTTTTTTATTAATTCTTAAAATAGCATTTTTCGTTGATTTTTATAGGGTTTTGTGAGATAATATTTATGTTTAAGGAGAAAAAATGAAAAATATTTATTTAGAAAAAATTGAATATTATAAGATTATAGATTTAATTAAAGGTTACTCTAAAACATTAAAAGCTAAAAATGATTTTGAATCTTTAAAACCTATGCAATCTAAAAAAGATATAATTAAAGCTTTAGATGAAGTAAGTGAAGCAGTTTCACTTTTATACAGAAAAGGAACGCCTCCAATTTTAGAACTTGAAAATATTGAGCAGCATATATTAAATTTAAAGAATTCTAACTTTTTAAGTATAAAGTCTATTTTAGAAATAACTAACCTACTTATTACTTCTAGACTTTTAAAAGAATACTATTTTGAGAATCCTTTAAATCAAACTGAAGTGCTTACAGCTTATTTTGATCATTTATACACCAATCTAAAAATCGAGGAAACAATAAAAAATTCAATTGTAGATGAAAACACTTTAGATGATAGAGCATCAGCTAAATTGAATCAGATTCGTCAAAAACAAAGAAATATAAAAAAAGAAGTAACAGGAAAACTACAATCACTTCTATCTTCAAAATATCTTCAAGAGCCAATAGTTACTATTCGTCAAGGAAGATTTGTTGTTCCTGTTAAAGTAGAATATGTAAGTGAAATAAAAGGTCTTGTTCATGATACATCAAGTAGTGGCTCTACAGTATTTATTGAACCTATGTCTGTATTTGAACTTAATAACACACTTTCAGATTTAAAGAATCAAGAACAAATAGAAATTGAAATAATCTTACAAAAACTATCATCTCTATTTTTTGAGATAACTGATGAACTAGAAAATACATATAACTTAGTATCATTATTAGATTTTATTTTTGCAAAAGCTATGTATGCAAAAGAAAACAATTGTAATATGCCTATTATTAGTGATGAAAAAAGAATTGTTTTAAAAGATGCAAAACACCCACTTATAAGCAAAGATACTGTAGTTCCTATTTCTTTAGAGGTAGGTAAAGATTATACAACACTTTTAATTACAGGTCCTAATACTGGAGGTAAAACAGTAACTCTAAAAACTGTAGGACTACTTACTGCTTTAGCACTTTCAGGAATCCACATTCCTGCTGCTGAAGGAAGTTACATATACCCATTTGATAATATTTTTGTTGATATTGGTGATGAACAAAACATCTTAGAATCATTAAGTACTTTTTCATCACATATTAAAAATATTATTAATATATTAAAAGATGCTTCTAAAGACAGTTTAGTATTAATTGATGAATTAGGCTCTGGAACAGACCCAGTTGAGGGTTCTAGTTTAGCAATAGCAATTTTAGATGAATTAAAATTAAGGCAAACTATTACTTTAGCTACAACTCACTATCAAGAATTAAAAGAATATGCCTTAGTAACAGATAAAGTTTCAAATGCAAGTTGTGAATTTGATTTAGAAACTCTATCACCTACATTTAAACTTTTAATTGGAGTTCCTGGTAAAAGTAATGCTTTTGCTATAAGTAAAAAATTAGGATTAGATGAATCTATATTAGATAGAGCTAAAAATCTAGTAGAAGAAGATACTGCTAAAATTGAAGATCTTTTAAAAGAAGTTTATGACCAAAAAGCTCTACTTGAAAAACAAAACGAAGAAATAAGAATAAATAATGATAAAATAAAATCTTTAAAAGAAGATTTAGAAAAAGAATATACTGATTTTGAAAGCAACAAAAAAGAATATATTCAAAAAGCAAAACAAGATGCAAGACAAATTCTTCTTGATGCTAAAGATGAAGCAAATGAAATAATAAAAGAAATGACTTTAACTTCTGATGGCAAAGAATTAAATAAAAAGAAAAGAAGACTTGACGAAAAGTTAAAAGAAGTTGATTCAGTTAAAGAAACTGAAGAAAACTTTGAATCTTTAGATATTGAAAATATTAAACCAGACACTATAGTTTATGTTCCAAAATTTGGAAAAAATGGAACTATACTTGGATATCCAAATAGAAATGGAAAATTTAGTATTCAAATTGGAAGTATAAAAACAAATTTAAAAATAGACCAAGTAACTGTTGCTAAAAAAGAAAACAATAAAAAAGAGATAACAAGCAAAAAATCCACATTTTCACCTAAAAAAGTGGATACTGAATTAAATATAATAGGCTTAAATATTGAAGAATCTCTTCCTTTAGTTGACAAATTCCTTGATGACGCTGCACTTGCTCACTTAGAAACAGTAAGAATAGTTCATGGAAAAGGCTCAGGAGTTTTAGGTAAAGGAATTCAAAATTATTTAAAATCTCATCCTCATTCTAAAGAATTTAGATATGGTACCTTTGGTGAAGGTGAAATGGGAGTTACGATAGTTACTTTAAAATAAAAAAGAACTTACTTTAAGTAAGTTCTTTTTATTTTTCATATCTAACTGTTACAAAACCATCAGTGTCCATTCCATCAAAATAAAGTGTCTTATTTTCTCCAGGACTAATTGTAAACTCTTCAAATCCTCCATCTGAGTAATCATTTTTCAAAAAGAATTTCATATTAGTTTTTATTAGCACCGAATCATCATCGTTTATTCTAGAGACTTTAAAAGGTATTGATTGATACATTGAAGGCAATCTTAATACTTCACCTTTTTTTATCTTTAATTCAAATTCATTCACATAAGAGCCTCTAATCTGACTTAATTCAGCATGATACTTATTGAAGTTTTCTTCTATGTTAAAATAAATCGTTCCTGGAATCTCTGTCCTTTCAACTTCTACTTTCTTATTATTAAGTGCAAATATAACTGCAACAATAATAAATATTATAATAGCAACTACAAATATTACTAGTTTTTTTATATCATCCATGTTTACTCCTACATTTTTCTAAATACACCAGCTACTTTACCTAATATTTTACAATCAGGTACTATAATTGGATCCATAGTCGAGTTTTCTGGTTGAAGTCTTATATGGTCTTTTTCTTTATAGAATGTTTTAACTGTTGCTTCATCTTCTATTAATGCTACAACAATTTCACCATTCATTGCTGTATTTTGTTGTTTAACTAATATATAGTCACCATCTAAAATTCCAGCTTCTATCATACTTTCTCCTCTAACTGTTAACATGAAGCAGTCACTATTTCCAACAAAATCAATTGGAATTGGAAATGTATCAGTTACATTTTCAACAGCTAATATTGGAGCACCTGCAGTAATTTTTCCTACTACAGGAACATCTACTAATTCTTTTTGTGTATATAAATTTTTACCTTCATCTGGTTCTATTGAAGTTTGTCCTTCAACTAGTCCACCTTTAAGTAATTTTAAAGTTCTTCCTTTTTGTTGTTCTTTCTTAATATATCCTTTTGTTTCAAGTTGATTTAAATATCCATGAACAGTTGCAGTAGATTTTAAATCAACAGCCTTTCCTATTTCTCTTACTGATGGTGGATATCCTTTTAATTTAATTTGTTTCTCTATAAATCTTAGTATTGCTTTTTCTCTTTTATTTAAAGCATTTGGATCTTTTCTTTTCATCTTTTGACCACTCCTAAAAATATTTTTATATTTCTTCAAAACAAGATTAACATATAAATTTTTGTTTGTCAAACATAAGTTTTGTTTTTATACATATTTTTGTACTTTGTAAAACAATTGTAACTTACTTGAAACATAAGACTTTTAAGGTTATTAAATTGTTACTAAATCTAAATATAATTCTATTGAAATAAAAAATTCTATTTATTATAATTTTAATGAATATATATTATAGGAGAGAAAAATGGATTTTACAAAAGATATTTATATTAACAAAGAAAAAATTTGTGAAGACTCAGAATTCGTTTTATTGTACAAAGGCGAATTATTCTCAAAGGATTTAAAGAAAGAAGTCTACATGTCATATGGATATGGTGATAATTGGGATAACAAATCAGAAATTCAAATGAAACCTTCAACATTTGGTTATCTAGCAACAGTAAATGTTAACTCAGGAAATGAACTTCAATTTGTATTTAGAGACAATGAAGGACATTGGGATAACAATAATAGTGAAAACTATAAAATACCAATTTGTGAAAATGAAGAAGTATTATCATTTAATCCAGTAATTGAATCAGCCAAAGAAGTTGATGTTGAAGTTATTTCTGAAACAGATAATAATGAAAATGATTTTGATTTAGTATTTGAACCAGAAATAATTGAAGTAAATGAAGTAGATTTATATAAAACTGTTGAAATTGAAGATACTGACAAACAAACAATACCAAACAATACAGTTTATACAAAAGTTAATTTAGATAAATCAGAAGTTGTAAATAATGTTGTACAAGCTCCTATTAAAGAAGAAAAAGTAGATATTGGATTTGCTGAAGTTGCAAAAGAAGCTAAAGAAAAATCAGCAGTTGCATTTGAAGAAGGAACTATTTCTACAGGTTCTGTATATGTAAATTCAATAGTTAAAGATACTCCAAAGAAAGTTGACAATCTAGTAAAAGAAAAAGCTTTGGTTGAAGTTCCAGAAAATTCTTTAACAAAACCAACCTCATTATTGGGAAGTTTATTTGCTGGAGTTAAAACAGCATTTGCAAAAGTTGTTAAACTTATAAAAACTGCATTTGATTTTGAAAATGATGAAAACTAATTATAAATAAAAAAGAGCACTTATAAGTGCTCTTTTTATTTTGCTTAATTATACCATTCAAATTCCCAATCAAGGATTTTAACTGTATCTCCCTCTTTTATTCCAAGTTCTCTTAACTTAGCATTAATTCCTAAATTTTCTAAGTTTCTTTGGAAGTAAGCCATTGATTCATTATCTCCTATATTGATTCTACCCATTAATTTTTCAACTGCAGGTCCTGAAACAATATATTCTCCATCTTTAACTTCTACTTCAAATCCTTCATTTTCTTCTTTTAATGTATATACTTTTCTTTCATCATATTCTATTAATTCTTCTTTTGGAAGAGTCTTTAGAACTTCTGAAACATGATTAAATAATTCTCTTAATCCTTCACCAGTTGCAGCTGATATTTTAAAGAATTCTAGTTTTTCTTTCTTAGCTAGTTGTTCTAATGCTTTTATTCCATTATCATCTTGTGCAATATCTGTTTTATTTGCAACTATTATTTGTTTTCTTTTAGCTAACTTTTCACTATATTTTTCCAACTCTTTATTAATAACTTTATAGTCTTCTACTGGATCTCTTCCTTCTATTCCAGAACAATCTATGATGTGAAGTAATAATCTTGTTCTTTCAATATGTCTTAAAAATTGTAGTCCAAGTCCAACACCTTCACTAGCCCCTTCAATTACTCCAGGAATATCTGCTATAACGAAGCTATCACCATATTCAGTTTTAACCACTCCAAGATTTGGATATATTGTTGTAAAATGATAATTTGCAATCTTAGGTGTAGCTGCAGTTACTTTAGAAAGAATTGTTGATTTACCAACATTAGGAAAACCAATTAATCCAACATCAGCTAAAGATTTTAATTCTAATATTACTTCTTTTTCTATACCCTTTTCACCATCTTGTGCGAATCTAGGTACTTGTCTTGTTGATGTTGCAAAATGTGAGTTTCCTTTTCCTCCTCTTCCTCCTGGAAGAATTACTTTTCTTTGACCATCTTTAGAAAGATCAGCAATTATCTCTCCAGTTTCTGCATCTTTAACAACAGTGCCTTTAGGTACTTTAACGATTAAGTCATCAGCACTTTTTCCATATTTATGTGCTCCACTTCCGTTTTCACCATTTTTAGCTTTAAACTTTCTGTTGTATCTAAAATCAATAAGTGTATTGCTATCTGGATCAACTTCGAAAATGATGTCTCCACCTTTTCCTCCGTCACCACCATCTGGTCCACCAGCTGCAACATACTTTTCTCTTCTAAAAGAAACAGCACCGTTTCCGCCATCACCTGATTTAATTATAATCTTTGTATAATCTACAAACATTTTTAATCTCCTATTTTTCTTTTTAACCTAAGGCAATTTTAGAAACGTTTCTTAGGTTTAATATTCTTGATCATCAAAATAATCAAGCATCATTGCTTTTTTAACTTTTTCCATAGTTTGTTTTGCTTTTGCTCTTGCTTTAGCTGTACCTTCTTTTAAGATTCTATCTATCTCTTCTGGTTTATCTTCATAGTATTGTCTTCTTTCTCTTATTGGAGATAGAAAATCATTTATGCTTTGAGCAAGTTCTTTTTTACATTGAACACATCCTCTAGTTCCTGCTTTACATTCTGAACAAATTCCATTACATTTCTCTTCACCTGTAAATAGTTTATGATAATAGTAAACCATACATACATCAGGATTTCCTTTATCATCTTTTCTAATTCTATTTGGATCTGTAACAGCACTCATTAC
>AUXO012816041.1_pt1 | contig 11267 bp, 20 predicted proteins | sample 768731 | NCBI WGS metagenome assembly AUXO01 (sample SAMN02715735, study PRJNA202380) | gut metagenome | biome: sheep rumen | host: Ovis aries | place: New Zealand: Palmerston North | reverse complement strand
GCAAGTGAGGGTGGTCCATATAGAAGATTACCAGAAAGAAGCACAAAGGCAAGTGGGGGTTATGACTTCTATAACCCAGAAAAAGTAGAGATAGAACCTCATACAATGAAGTTAGTTAAGACAGGGATTAAAGCACAATTTCCAGAAGATATGACATTAAAGTTATATAATAGAAGTTCTAACCCTAAAAAGAAAGGTGTATTTTTAGCAAATGGTGTTGGAGTTGTAGATGCAGATTATTATGAAAATTCTGATAATGATGGTGAAATTGGATTTATGTTTTACAATTTCACGGATAATACAACAGTATTTGAAGCAGGAGATAAATTAGGACAAGGTATATTTGAAAAGTATTATACTGTAACTGATGAAGATGAAATAACAACTGAGAGAACTGGACGGTTTTGGTAGCACTGGAAATTAATGAGGTGATATTATGGATGAAAATATAAAATTGAAAAAGCCGTACCCACTTTGGAAATTGGAGTATGAAGAAATTGAAAGCCGAGGAGAAGCTGTAGGTACATATAATGTGTGTGTAAAAGTTGATAAATATACAGATTGGATTGAGTTATATAGTACATTTTCTGAACCTTGGGCTAAAATAGCTTTAAAAAGATTACAGGATATATTTGATATATATGTATTTAAATGGTTAACTACAGAAGAAAATAATCCAGCTATGTTTGAAGTAAACGACCAAGTGTATAAAACAACATATGTATTTCCTTATCAAAGTTGTATTTGTGGTAAGCAGATTGAAGGAAATCATAGATATGGAGAATTTAGAGTTGATGATATAAAATTTGATTATGTTAGGGACTTGATATTTTTTTATAAAAAAGGTACAGTATTAGTAAAGTGCAATCAAGTATTTTTAGATGGGGAACTTATTATGACAAGTAAATTATTAAGTGATGTGTGTAGTATGATAGGACAAAATGTAGATTTATTAGATAGTGACCCATCCAAATTAATTAAATATATTAAAGATAGATACAATGATGTTAATGAATATACTTGTGAGGGTTATAGTGCATATAATTTACAAGAAAATTAGTAGGGGGTTTATTATGGCAAAAGTTACATTTGAATTTGATGATATAGAGGATAATGATGATGTGAAATTGGTTGTAGATAGACATAAATTAATATGTCTAATATATGATATACAAGATTTATATAGAAGAATATATAATGGAAAATTAAATGATGATGAGTATATAACAGTAAAAGATGGTAAAGTTTTAACTGAAGATGATTATAAAAAATTTCAAGATGCAGGAGAATATCCTGTAAAAGATACTAAGGAATATATAGATAGTGATTTTATAGAAAATGAATTAGGTAGAGCATTAGATAATGTACAACATTTAATAGATTAGGAGGAATTATATTATGGGTTTAGTTAGTTTTGCAGAAAATGAACTGAAATTATTAGAAGATATATGTAAAAATGATGAGGAAGCTCTTAATATGCAAAAAACTGTAACAAAGGATGTTATGCAAATTGTGCAAATATTCACAGAGCAAGCACATAGTGGATTTTCAAGTGCATATATTTTAGATTTATTAGAACGTTTATTACGATATAAACCATTAACACCTTTAACAGGTGATGATGATGAATGGGAAGATTGTTCTCAGTTTGGTATAAATGATTTACAAAATAAAAGATGCCCTGCAGTTTTTAAAAGACCAGATGGTACAGCATATTGGGTTGAGGGAAAAATATTCTCAGATGATGGTGGTAAGAGTTGGTATACAAGTGCTGACAGTCACGTTGATATACAATTTCCATTTAGTGTGCCTTTACATAGTGAGAACATATATGTAGAGCCATCATCAAAGGAGGTAGTTGATGAAGAAAAATGATTTGGAAATTGTAATAGAAACTTTAAATGACCTTAAATTAATTTCAAATAAATTAGATTATAATACATCAACAGCCATAAATAAAAGGTTAATGACAATAATACCTTTACTAGAAAAAGAATATGATAGGCTAGATACCGAGAAAATAAAAATTAATAGTCCCAAGATTATGTTAGTAAGTACACAGGATATAGAGGATACATCTATGTCTTTAACAGATTTTGTGAATAATCTAATGGAGGATTTAATAGAAAAAGGATATAAAATAATTGATTTTGGAGTAGCGACAAGTACTCCAACAATGATTATGTATATTAAATATACAGATTAAATTAAGGTGTTTTGTGGGTAATTTAGAAAGGAGTAATAAATGCAGTATTATATTAAAATTTTTAATAAAACAACAGGTGAACTTGTTGGATATTATAAAGAAACTGGTATGACCTGTATAACTAAATTACCTAAAGGTATGAAGTATTTTAATAATAAAGCTGATGCTTTAGACAAAGTTTTAGATATGGATGAAGGATTTATACGAGATAAAGATGGTAAATATTATGTGGGTCACGCAGTTGTATGCGGGGATAGCACACGAGAGCCATCTAAAAGTATTTATAGAAATAATAGATTGGAGGATGATGATTATGAAAGTGCAATTGATGCCTTTATACGACAAAATCGTGGTAGAAATAGACGATAAGCAAGATATAAAATCTGCTACTGGTTTAACATATACTAAAGATATGAGTATATCTAAAAATACCACAATGGTAGGTAAAGTTGTTGCTGTAGGTGATGGTAGATTATTACAAGATGGTACAATAATACCTTTAGTTGTCAAAGTTGGAGATAGGGTAGTATATTCAAAAATGCAAGGTGAAAACTATAATGATGGTGAAAAAGATTATACAATATTATCAGAAAGTTGCATAATAGCTATATTAAAGGAAGAGGATTAATATGATGGAAATTACAAGTATAAGAATAAAGAAAAACCACAAACAAAATGGTGGTGTAATAGGAATTGCAAGTATTGGATTAGATAATTGTTTAATAATTCATAACATAAAGTTATTACAAAACAATGGTCAAAGGATGGTTGCATTTCCTAGTAGTAAAATTAAAAAATTTAGTTATAAAGATGGTAAATATGAAGAAAGATTTGAATATTCTGATTTAGTACATCCATCTAATACAGATTTTAGAAAATATATAGAAGATGAGTTATTTAAAGTATATGATATGGAGGTAAGCAATGAGCAAAGAAATTAAGTATGGAAATGATGGAATAGTAAGGGGAATAGACACAGTTGCAAATATAGTAAAAACAACTGTAGGACCTAAAGGTAGAAATGTATTAGTAAGAAATCAAATAAGTGCACCTATAATTACAAATGATGGTGTAACAATAGCCAAATCAATTGAATTAAAAGATAATACAGAAGATGCTGGTGCACAACTAATAATTCAAGCTGCAAAGAAAACAAATGATGTTGCAGGAGATGGAACTACAACAACTACAATATTAGCACAAGAAATGATACATCAATTTAATAACTTAGTTAAAGATGCAGAAAATGGTTCATTTAATGTAGTACAAATACAAAAAGAAATGTTAAAAGCAAGTGAAGATATTAGTGAATATTTAAAATCAGTAGCAATACCTGTAACAGATATTGAAAGTATTGAAAAAGTTGCAACTGTTTCAAGTGGTAGTGCAGAAACAGGTAAGCTGATAGCTAAAGCATTTGAGAGTGCTGGAGAATATGGTAGTGTTATTGTTGAAGATAGTAAAACAGGTATGGATAATTTAGTATCAATACAAGGTATGAAATTAACTAATGGAAGTGTAACCCCATTTTTATTGAAAGATAGAAAAACAGGTAAATCAGATATGATGGATGTTAGTGTATTGGTAACAAAGGATAAAATTGATAGTGTTACAGATATGTTCAAGGTATTAGATGAATGTATAAATGCTAATAAAAAACTATTAGTAATATGTGATGATATTGAATTTGAACCATTAAATATGATATTAGCTAATAAGGCTAGAGGTATTCCAGTTGATGTATCGATAATTAGATTACCAGCTTTTGGTGAATTAAGAGAACAGTTAGTTGAAGATATATGTATAGCAACTGGTGCAACTTTAATGGGCAGAGATATTAGCAGAACTTTAAAAGATTTTACATTAGATTATTTAGGTGAAGCAGAACAAGTAACAGTAACGATGGATGACAGTGTTATAAAATTTAAAGATGTGTCATCTACCGGTGTTAATTTAATGGGTGCTAGACAAGAAAGAGTTTCAGAATTAATGGAACAACAAAAGAAAGTTAGCACAGACCAACAAGAACAATATAATAGGCGTATATCTAATTTAATAAGTGGTATATCTATACTTGAAGTTGGAGGTAACTCTGATGTAGAAGTAGCAGATAGAAAACTTAGAATAGAAGATGCTATAAATTCAGTACAATCAGCTATGGAAGAAGGTATTGTAGCTGGTGGTGGTTATAGCTTTTTATCAGCAGTTATAAAAGTATCAGAAGAAAAAAGAAACGGTACTGCTGGTGAAAAAATAGTATATGATGCTCTACCTGCTGTAACAAGACAAATAGCTGAAAATGCTGGTTTTGATGGAGAATTAGTTTTAGCTAATTGTTATAATAAACATTTAGGGTTTAATGCACTTACAGGTGAATATGAAGATTTAGTTAAATCTGGTGTTATAAATGCTGTTAAAGTAGATAGATATAGTTTAATTAATGCAACATCAGTAGCATCTACAGTAATAACAATGGGTGGAAGTATTGTTGAAGAAAATGAACCTGAAAATAATATACTACAATTACAAGCACCGATGACAAGTTTGATGTAGTATTGATGAATTGAGGTAGATGTTATGGGAGAAGAACCAAAATATATTAGATGCAAAAGATGTAATAGAGTATTAAAAAGTGAAAATGCTCAGTATAGAGGTTATGGAGAACATTGTTGGAAAATTTATATGCAAGAGCAACAATCAAGAAATACTTTATTTGACCTGAGTAATAAGGAGGTTAAAGATGAACATTAATATATCTGTATTTATTATAATTTTTGGAATTATTTTTATATTTTTACTTTTAGTTTTGTTAATTTTATGCTATATTAAATATAAAGGAGTTAAAAATTTGTATGAACAAGATAAGTCAATTTGGCTATTTACTAAAAATAAGTTTTCACTAATTGAAAGCCATTTTAGGGAATATAAAGAAGGTAAAAATCCTTTTACAGTTCTCAGAGATATAGGTGAGGTAATATATGCAGGTATATTACCTACAAAAATAAATAAGGATAATAATGCCAAAGAGTAATAAAATAACTCCAAGTATAATATTAACAATAAATACACATAATTATTTAAATATACCCATAATTATAACAGATAAAATTGGTACAATATTATATATGACAAATGTAACAAAAATAGGTTCAAATTACAGTATACGAAAAAATATAATTAATACAATTGATACATTATGCAATGAATATAACATAGATACAATAATATTAGAACAAAGTAAGTTGTTTTTAGATAAAATAGATAGATTTCCAGACCCATATGTTATGCGTAACATAACACTTGAGTTTGGTATACAGATAGCAATTGAAGATGCATATTGGAATAAATTTGTTATTTTGTCATTTGCTGAATATGAGTGGAAACAAGAAGTTCTAGGTAAGTTTAAAGCAAAGTATGCCATTGATTTATATAAATCACATATATTACACAGAGGTGATATACCTAAAAAGCAACTTATTATCATAGATGAACAAAATTATTATGAAGCTGTTTGTTTAAGTGAATGTGTATTATCTGATAAATTGATGAATAAAAAGTATCAGGTAAACAAAGGAGATTAGTAAGTTGAAGAAGGATGAATTAAGTAGAAAAATAAACAAAGTTTTGAATGAAAAAGAAACTTTTTTATTAAGTTTGATGATGTTAGTTCATATGCGTGATGATGATAAGTATAAAGACATATCGGAGTTGATATTTTTATTTGATAATTATGATGGTTTTAAGCAATTTATAAAGTACTATGAAGGACATACTATAAATGTTCCTACAGTTAAAGAGGTGAAGGGTGCTTTAAGGTTATTGAATTTATTTCAAAAAGTTTATATAGACCAGAAGGATTTTGATGATACTTATGGTCAATTAAAGCTTTATGATTTAGGATTGACTAAAGAGTATTGTAGTGGTGAATTGGAAAGGTTTAAAAAATATTTACAAGATGATGGTGCAGAAACACTTAAACAACTTAGAAAATTATCTAAATTAAAGTGATGGTTTGAGATGAAGATAAAAAAATTTAGAACCAGTTCAGCTACAATAGATTATATAATTGCTGATTTTACATTGAATAGAATATCAAATAAAGATTTATGTTTTATGAAGTGTGTTAGTGAAAGAATTACACGATTAAATAATGAGTATAATGAGAAGGTTGATAAAATTTTGAATTTTATTATAATGCACTGTAATTATAGTAATTTACCTATAGATATTATATCTAGATTAATATATTCATTATCTAAAGTAACTAATGCATTATCGAAGGGAATTTTAGCTATAATTAAGGAGAATTGATGTTATGCTTTTAGTAAAATATACAAAGCTAAATTTGTCGACTTTTGTAACTAAGTATAGTGACAAGGTTAAAGAGTTTAAAGTAACCACACGAGATAACAGTAATTGGCTGATTGAGATGATTGAAAGTATTAAGCAAGCTCAAGGTGAAAATGATATTGTGATTGTAGATTATTTGAAAGAGCTTATTTTAAGTTTTAATGCATTAAAAATTAGTTACAAACTTGTATATCCTCTTACAATATCAAATGAGGAATATTTGACAAATAAAGAAGAATGTGATGTGTTTAAGGAACTTGCTAATGATGATAATTCTATAATAGTAGAGGATGTTACTAAATTTGAGGTTTATCTAGCTAATGACTTTGATTGGATTAATATAGTTAAAGAGGACAATAAGTTAAATGATGGAAAATTGGTCACATCCGATGAGAAGCAACTTAGTAGTAAAGATAATACATTCCATCAAAACTTAACATTACAAGAATTAATTGATGATAATACAATTATAACAGAAGCTGATGTGAGAGAATTAAAGTCACTTACAAATAAATTTAAGGTTGCTATGATGTTGCAGGCTAAATCAAGATTAAATACGGTTTTAAGTTTATGTTCAACATTGGATAAGTTATATGCTGAATTAGTAAAAAGAGTAGACCTTAGTGTTACAACGACTGATACAGCTAGTTTAATGTATACAGCTGATTATATATCAAAGGCTTTAAATGATACAAATCAATTTATAATGTCCTTAATAACCAGTGAAAAACTACAAAATTTTTTCATTATTGATAATAGTAATGTTATCATAAGTGATGATAGGGTGGATATAGATAAAAGAGAAAAAATAAGAAAAGCTGCCGAGATTGTAATGGATAACATAGATTATTTTGCTCAAGGTCAGTATGATAATATAAAAGACCCTAATAATATCGAGGTTGAAGGGGAAGTAAGTGAGGTAATAGATAATGCCAAAGATGGAACCAAGTCAGTTTGATTGTGATAATATGGAAGTTCGGAGATGTAGTATTTGTTAGAAATGTTAGTAGAATTTATAAATTTATTAGAAAATGGTTTATGAAGGATAAATCTAAAATAAAAGTTAGGCGTAATTGGGTTCAGCCAATCCAATATGATGAGTATTATCAAGAGGATTGTACTTTAATATATGCATATGAAGTTGCTTGTATTCAAAAGTATGAAAATGTTTTAGGTAATATTAGTAGAGATATAAATGCTTCAAAATATAAAACAATTAACTTACCATTAATTCAAGTAGGACTATATAATACTCAAATAGTTATTAATAAACATTTAACATTAACAGTACCTACATACTATTTCCACAAAGCTATAGATAATAATACAGAGAAGTTGCGACAGATAGAAGATGGCAGAAAAGTACAAGATGCTATAAAATATCAAAAATATAGGGGGAGCTATTTTTCTAAACGAGCCAAGGATTATGGTATTACATCGTGGTCACCTGTATATTGTTCTATATGTGGAGAGCCTGTTGAGTTTGAGTTTTTAGATAATAAAGTTATAATACATAATCATTGTAAATGTGGTACTTTGGATTTTCCTTTAGAGGATATTTCATATGATGAATTTTCATTGTGGTATACAAATCAGGTGACTAACCATAAATCTGTAAGAGATTACTATGCTAGTATATGGTTTGAGGAGAGGGATAAACTTGACAAGTAAGGATTTAGAAAATAGGTTTAAGGAATTACAAAAAGATGGTAAATTATGTTGTACAGAAAATGAGTTTAATGATTTCATTGGATATGGGTTATTGCTTAGTACAGGTAACTCATATGTGAGTAGGTATGGAAATAAATTAGATGTGCAAGTGTTGAAACAAAAAGAATTAAGATTAAATATAAATTTATCTTATTTTGTTCAAAATAGTAAAGATTTGTTATTAAATAGTAATACTAATAAACTGTATTGTATGTCGAGTAGTACTTTACAAAAGTATAAGGATATGGGATATATAATAGAAGTTAAGGGTAAACAATATTATAGACTTTTTGCAAATGAATTATGGTTAGTGTATATAATAAAGTAATTTTATTTACATTTTTTAAATTTACTGTTGACTTTTTAAAAATAATTTTATATAATGTGTAGCAGAGAGGTAGATTATGAATGAAGAACAAATCAATACAATGTGGGAAGAGTTTAAGTCTTTGTTAATTAGTACTAATAGAGAAAATATGGAAAGTTTTATATCTTGGTTAGATACTACAGACTTTAAATACGCTCCAGCGAGTACACAATATCACGGAGCATATAGAGGTGGATTGTTACAACATTCATTAAATGTTTATCATTGTCTAGGAGATTTTAAAACTTGGATAGATTTTATGGAAATCCCACAAGATACATTAATTATTACAGCATTATTACACGATATATGTAAGATAGATAGTTATGTTGAGAGTACGAGAAATGTAAAAGATGAAACAGGTCAATGGGTAACCGTACCATATTTTCAATATGATGAACTATTGCCTTGGGGACACGGACAAAAAAGTGTAATACTCATATTACAACACGGAATATATTTAAATAATACAGAAATTAGTATGATAGTAAATCATATGGGATATACTGAAAATGATGACCCAAGAAGGGTTGGTAAATTATTTAGAGTGTGTCCACAGAGTAATTTATTGCATCAAGCAGATGTAGAAGCTACAACTATGTTTGAGAGTTATGACGGACCTAAAAGATTTATAGAGAAAATAAAGTCTGGTGGAAAAAATTTGACTGAATGTATGAAATTAGCTAGTAAACCAAAAACTATAGTAATAGATAATATGGAATATGAGTTAGCAAAAGATGATGAAGTTGTAGATGATATAAATGTAATAGAGTTATTACATAATGGTCAGAAAGTAAAGGTATATGCACCTTATTCTGATGGATTACCATTTTAAGGGGAGTAATGATATGGAAGAACAAGAAAATAATATTTTATTTCATATAACACTAGACCAAGCTGAAACAATAGCAAAACATTTTGGTAGAGACATCAATGATTTAGAAGAATATGAAATATGTGAATTATTAGATAAAATTATAGATGAGGAATTATAGTAATGTAAAATATTACTATATATGCCACTTTAGCTCAGTTGGTAGTAGCGACGCACTTGTAATGCGTAGGTCGTCTGTTCAAATCAGACAAGTGGCTCCAAAAATCATAGTCAACATTCAGAGGTTGGTCGCTTCGGTTTATCCGTATATAGTAAACCCCAGACTGTGTACTGAACTATAGCAGTAAAAGCGACATCAATATATAGCGGAGGTGGTGCAATGGTAGCACGATAGGTTCATACCCTATAGACGAGGTTCGACCCCTACGTCCGCAACCATTGGGAATAATTACCTAGCAACATTTGCTAGAAGTCGACTGACCCAAACCAAGTGGCTGATATACCTACTGTACACGTATATCCATTAACTTTGCTTGGAATAGCAAAGGCTTATATAAGTTTGGCTCTTTTGTAGTGAGAGAGTGCGGAGTAAGGTGGTACCATAACTTATTCTACGAGGGCTGATAAGTATATAAACAGCCTTAGGTAGTTTGATATAAATGCGGATATGTTGTGTTTATATTAGATTATGCGAAAGCTTTTTGTTTAGCGATTTGGTTTTAGATAGTTTAAACTCAAAGGCAGAGTTTAGTTTTATGTAGTATAGTTTTCTATGTACTCCGAACAATGAAAACTCGCTTTTTTATTTATGAGGTGTTTGGTGGATGGAAGTGTGGCGTGATTTAATATATCAGGGTAACGATTATGGATATAGGTTTGAAGTATCTACAAATGGAAAATTAAGGAATAAAATTACAGGTACGGTATATAAATTGAATATTATCGGTGATGGGTATTTTGGCTCAGTAGTATCTCTTGGTGCTGGTAAGGGCAAAAAGAGTATAAAGATACATAGGGCTGTAGCTGAGACATTTATAAGTAACCCCGATAATAAACCACAAGTAAATCATATAGATGGTAATAAGTCACATAATTATGTTGCTAATTTAGAGTGGGTTACAAATAAAGAAAATTCAATACACGCAATTAGGATGGGATTACGTTCCTCGGAAAGTACTAGAGGTATGTGTAATATAAATGCGAAATTAACAAATGACGATGTTAGATATATTAGAAAGGTTTATGTGCCTAGACATAAAGAGTATGGTGTTAGAGCTTTATCTCGTAAGTTCGGTGTAAGTCATTTTATTATATCAAAGATAGTAAATAATATGCGATGGAGACATATAAAATAAATATATGGCTGTGTAGACAAACTGGTTAAAGTCACTTGCCTTTCACGCAAGAACTTGGGGGTTCAAGTCCCCCCACAGTCACCAGATTTATATATAGGAGGTATATGATAATGGTTTTATCAGGAGAGGATAAAGATTTAAAATTAGTTGTAGTAAATTGTGATTGTGGTTGTGATGAAGAGATACATATTAAAAAATATGTTGATGATGTATCATCAGATTACTATATTACTATAAGTGAAAGTAAATTTTATTCAAAACAAGGTGGTATATTACGTAGAATAAAAAACAGGATGAAATGTGTATGGAAAGCTATTAGAGGTAAAGAATATTTATTATGTGACATAAATATTACGGAAAAACATATAGATGATTTAATTAAAGCTTTAGAGGAAATTAAAAAATGAAAAATGTAGATATGATTTTTATACATCTAGGTCATCC
>AUXO012345912.1_pt1 | contig 11269 bp, 9 predicted proteins | sample 768731 | NCBI WGS metagenome assembly AUXO01 (sample SAMN02715735, study PRJNA202380) | gut metagenome | biome: sheep rumen | host: Ovis aries | place: New Zealand: Palmerston North | reverse complement strand
TTTTCGAATTTTCTCTTAAACTTCTTGAGAGCTCTTTCGATGTTCTCACCATCTTTTACTGGTACAATAATCATTTCTTTTCAATGTATTTTAATCGTTAAACTTATGCGTTTTCAACAAATGCTTTTATTTGCGGGTGCAAAATTACTGCTATTTTAGCAAAAAAACAAGTTTTTCCCCATTTTTTTATTGAATTAATTTGAGATGTAACATTCTCGTAATAATTTCGGGCTTCTCGTTTCACCTGTTCTACCTTCCATCATCCTCCAATGATAGCATGTATTCCGTTACTCTCAAACTGCCCCACGCAACGTGCCAACGTTTCATCCGATGGTGTTTCCATGCGGAGATGCTGTGGATTATATGCGGTCCATCTTCTTTTGTGCTTGTCTTTCCCCACATCGTGATAAGGCAAGAGATTCAAGGTGCCATTCCATCCTATTTCTTTCAAGAACCGAATGGTAGCGGCAATATTCTCTTCATCGGCATTGATTCCTTCTATCAGAGGAATACGGATCCAGAAGTCTGCCTTCATCTGTTGAAGCAAGCGAATGTTCTGTAGGATTCTCTCATTAGACACTCCCGTATATTGAATGTGTTTCTTCTCATCCATCACCTTGATGTCAACGAGAAAGAGTTCACACGCCGCCGCAACATCTCTCACCGTTTGCTCTGTGGCATAAAGAGCGGTATCTACCGTGCGATGAAATCCTCTCCTGCCCAACTCCTTTAATATTGCCAACGTATCTTTCGGATGCAACAGAGGGTCACCACCGCAAATCGTCACTCCTCCATGACTATCCTCCATCATGTCTCTTTCCTTTTCTATCTCTGCCATCAACTCTTCCATCGTCATGTCTCTCCCACACATCTCCAAGGCGGTGGTAGGACATGCTTCCACACATTTGCCACAAAGCACACATTCCGCATCCGTCGGGCGTATTCCATCCTTGGTCATTTCCAATGCCTGATGCTCACACGCCTCCACACAACTCATACATCCTATGCACTTGCTTTGTTTGTACGATTTTTGCGCCTTGCTTTCCCATCCTTCTGGATTATGACACCAGACACAGCGCAACGGACAACCTTTCATGAAGATGGTTGTCCTGATGCCTGGGCCATCATTGATAGCATATCTCTTGATGTCGAATATCAACGCCATTACAAATCATTGTTTTCCGTTCGTGCTATAATCTCGTTTTGCAACTGCTCGGTCATATCGTTGAAATAGTCGGAGTAGCCAGCTACTCTCACCAACAGGTCCTTGTAGTCGTCAGGATGTTTCTGCGCATCATGTAGGGTTTCCGTATCTACGATGTTGAATTGGATATGGTGACCGCCAAACTTGAAATATGTTCTCACCAGACTACTGAATTTCTTCAAATCTTCATCTCGTTTCAGCAATGAGGGCACGAAGCGTACATTCAACAACGTACCGCCGCTCTTCGTCTGGTCAAGTTTTCCAAGTGATTTCACCACCGCCGTCGGACCATGCGAATCTGATCCGTGGGCAGGAGAAGTACCGTCGCTGATGGCGAAATGGGCAAAACGTCCATTCGGTGTTGCTCCGCATACCGAACCAAAATAGTTGTGGCAAGTGGTGCTCAACATATTCAGTTGGGTCTTTCCTCCTCTTGTGTTGGGTCTTCCCTCTATCGCCTTCACCAAGTCTTCATACACCCTCACGGCAATATCATCGGCATAATTGTCATCATTCCCGAAGAATGGCGTATGGTTTCTGATGTACAAACGCATTTTCTCATATTCACGGGCAAGGGGTGTGTCTTTCCCCCAGTTGCAAGCCACAGCCTTGAGCATATCGTCCATCGTGAATCTACCTTCCTCAAAGACATGTTTCTTCAAGGTTGTAAAACAGTCGGTGATGGTTCCCAATCCCGTACATTGTATATATGTGGTGTTGTAGCGCGCTCCACCGCTATAGTAGTCCTTGCCCTTCTCTATGCAATCGTCAATGAACAGGCTCAGGAATGTTGCGGGAGCATAGAGCGAGAACATTCTTTCTATGTAATTGTTCACTGATAGCTTCAGGTTCACGAAATACACCATTTGCTGATGCCAAGCCTCATACAACGATTCAAAATCCTTGAACTGTCGTGGGTCTCCTGTCTCCAATCCCAATTTCTTACCCGTCTCAGGGTCAATGCCATTGTTCAGGGTTATTTCCAGTATCTTCGGTGTATTCAGATAACCCGTCAACAGGTAAGCCTCCTTACCGAAAGCACCTACTTCAATGCAACCAGAGCAACCGCCCTCACGCGCATCTTCAAGGGTCTTTCCTTCACGTACCAACTCTTGTATATAGGTATCAGGATTGAAAATGGAAGGATAGCCATGTCCTTGTCTGATGACCTTCACACCTTCTATCAAGAACTCATCTGGCGTGTTCTTGGCAATGTGAATGCTCAAACCTGGTTGTAGTTCATGCAACTCTTCTTGTATCTCAAGGATGATATACGACAGGTCGTTTACGGCATTGTTTCCGTCACGGTCAACACCACCGATGTTGATATTGGTAAAGTCGTTGTAGGTTCCCGACTCCAATGCCGTCACTCCCACCTTGGGTGGTGCCGGTTGATTATTAAACTTGATCCAAAGGCAAGACAACAGTTCTTTCGCCTTGTCTCTGTCCAACGTGCCCTCTTCCAGTCCTTTTCGATAGAAAGGATAGAGGTGCTGGTCGATATGTCCGGGGTTCATGCTGTCCCAGCCATTCAACTCGGTTACCGTTCCAAGATGCACGAACCAATACATCTGAATGGCTTCCCACAGGTCGCGTGGCGCATGGGCTGGTACCCAATGGCAAACGTCGGCAATCTTTTCCAACTCTGCCTTTCGTTGCGGGTCTGTCTCCTGCTCAGCCAGTTGCTCAGCCAGTTGTGCGTGTCTTTCCGCAAACAAGATGGCTGCGTCACACGAAACCGCCATTGCCTCCAGTTCCTGTTGTTTGTCGGTTGCCTCTGGGTCGTAGATGTAATCCAGCGAGGCAATTTTCTTTTCAATGCGAACCTTCACGTCTAACAATCCCGTATGATACATCTTTCCGTCCATAGCAGTATGTCCGGCAGCGCGTTGTTCCATAAACTCGGTAAACACGCCTGCATGATAGGCTTCCTCCCACTCTTTCGACACATGGTTGAAGATGCGTTCTCGTTGGGTCTTTCCTTTCCAGTAAGGTATCACCTCTCGCTCATACGTATCAATGTCTTCCTGACTGATATGATAACTTTGCAGGTCGCGAGTGTCCAACGTATGCAAGTCTTCCACGGAGTGGCAGGTCAACTCAGGAAACGTGGGTACTGCCTTGGGCAATGGTCCACGTTCTCCTACGATGAGTTCGTCTTTCCCTATATAGATGGTTTTCTTCTTACATATCTCGTAGAAATTCTTTGCACGCAACATGGCGATGGGCATTGTTCCGTAGTTTTCCTTATAGAATGCCGTTTCTATCAATGCTCTTTCTATGCTCAATGTGGTAGGCGTGTCAAAATTCTCTTGGCGCAAGCGTTTGATGCGCTCATTCATGCCCCCCTCGTTGGCGGGGTTCTTAATGGAAAAATTCATATCTTTGTGTTTTTTGCATTCATTACTTCTTCTATGGTCATAGGCTTCTTCAGGTGTCCCAACAGTTTGGCTCCGTCTTCGGTAATCAAGTAATCCAACTCGTTTCGCAATCCCGTAAAGTTGCGCCACTCTTTCAACTTATCATAATTGATAAAGTCGGTGAATTGTTTCTCTGCCTCCCACTTATCCATCAGCTCAGGGATGAAATAGATGCCTGGCTCTACGGTAAATATGAATCCTGGTTCAAGGGGGCGAGCCAACCTCAACGACTTAAAGCCGAATTGCTTGCTTTTCTCCATTCCGTCGGCATAGCCCACGTATTGCTCACCTAAGTTTTCCATGTCGTGAACATCGAGTCCCATCATGTGACCAAGACCGCAGGGGAAGAACAGGGCGTATGCGCCACATTCGGCAGCATCTCGCGCATCACCTTTCATCAGTCCCAAGTCTTTCATTCCCTCTACAATCTTCGTAGCAGCTGCGATATGGGCATTACGAAAAGGTACGCCTGGCTTGAGTTCATCCACCGCCGCCTGGAAACTTGACAGATGGATGTTGTAAACGTATGCTTGACGCTCGCTAAACCTATCGTTTACGGGCAATGAAGATGACAGATCGCCGGCGTAATGCAGATGGTTCTCTGCACCTGCATCCAACAAGAAGATGTCTCCTTCTTGCAGTGTGTGGATATATCCATGATTATGAAGCACTTGTCCTTGCACCGTGGCAATGGTGGGGAAAGAGAGCGTGTGCCCACGCCTACCTGCTACTTCCTCAACGGCAGCAGCTATCTCTGCCTCCGTCACTCCTGGGCGCACCATGCTATAAGCCTTCAGGTGCATCTCGGTACTGGTGTCTATCGCCTCCTCTATGGCGGCTATCTCTTCCGCACTCTTATGGTTGCGTTGCTTGACGATGGCTTTGATAAAAGGTACCGATGCCTGGGCTGCCTGTGCTGATGGCAACAAGCCCGTAAGTTCTTGCAACCACACTTGGTGTTCTGCACGGTAAGGGGGGAGGAAGTGTATCGTCTGTCCCTTTGCCTGCGCCTTGAGAATATACTCCTTCAAGTTTTTCAAGGGCAAGGAGTGAGCTACCCCCACTTGCTGGCACATTTCCTGCAATGTGGGTTGCGTGCCTGTCCAAACGATGTCATCAATCGTGAGTTCGTTTCCAAAGACGATTTCACGGTCTTCATCTACGTCGATGACGGCAGCTAAATCGGCACAGTCCAATCCGAAATAATACAAGAACGTACTGTCTTGCCTAAAGCGATAGGTGTTGTCGGCATAGTTCATGCCACACTCCTTGTTGCCAAGAAACACGAGCAATCCTTTTCCCATTTCTCGTTGGAGCACTCGTCTTCTATTGATATATGTTTCCTTTGCGAAAAGTTTCATGACCATGATTATGATTTGGTGATTATTTGGCTATGGGCTTCGTGGCTTCTCTCAACCATTCCACCTCATCGGGTTGCAGATAGGGAGAGAGCTTGTCGAATACCGTTTGGTGGTACGTATTCAACCATTGTATTTCTTCGTCTTTCATCATCTCCTTCACAATGGGAGCGGTGTCGAAGGGACACAGGGTAAGTGATTCAAATTGCAGGAACTCACCAAACTCCGTTTCCATATAGGGAACGATGAGCAACAGGTTCTCATGTCGTACACCAAAGCGATTGGCAAGGTAGATTCCTGGCTCATCAGTCACGGTCATGTTCTTCACGAAAGGTGCGGGCATCCATTCCATACGAAACTGATGGGGTCCTTCATGGACGTTCAAGTACTGCCCTACTCCATGACCTGTACCGTGCAGATAGTTCAATCCCTCTCGCCACATATCCATACGGGCAAGGATGTCCATCTGCGTTCCACTGGCTCCAGAGGGGAATTTGCAGAGTTCCAACTGTATATGTCCTTTCAGCACCAACGTATAGATGTGTCGTTGCTCTTCCGTCAGTGGTCCCAAGGCAATGGTACGGGTGATGTCTGTCGTTCCGTCTTGATATTGCGCTCCACTGTCGATAAGCAAAAGTCCTTTGGGTTCCAGCGTTGCATCTGTTTCTGGCGTTGCCTCATAGTGTACGATGGCTCCGTGCTGCTCATAGCCGGCTATCGTGTCGAATGAGAGACCACGAAACAGGGGTTGCTCCGCCCTCAATGCGGTGAGCTTCTGGTCAATGGAAATCTCGGTTTGTCCTCCTGCCTCCACTGCCGGCTTCAACCATTTCAAGAATTTCACGAGTGCGATGCCGTCTTTCAGCATCGCTTGCCTAAAACCCGCTATTTCCCTTTCGTTCTTGATGGCTTTCATGGCAGGTACTGGCGACTTGCCCCGAATGATTTCCTTGGTCTTGATGGCTTTTGAAAGGGTGTAGTTCAACTCGTCTGGATCGATGAGGATGTTGTATTCAAAATAGTCTTGCAGTCCTTTCTTCACCTGGTCATAGTCTTCTACGTCAACCTGGTTTTCACGCAGATACGCAGAGACTTCAGGAGTGAGTTTCTTGGGATTGATAAACAAGGTGACTTTGGTCGTGGAAATCAACAGGTAACTCACGAACAACGGGGTGCAATGCACGTCTGAGCCTCGCAGGTTTAATATCCACGCAATGTCATCTAACGCAGAAATCAACATTCCGTCTGCGTGTTGCTCGCGCAAAGCCTTTCTCACACGTTGTATCTTTGACGTTGCGCTCTCACCGGCATATTCTATGGGTTGTATCTCTACCTTGTCTTCGGGGATGGGAGGACGGTTTTCCCAAATCTGTTCCAACGGGTCAAGATTGGTTCTCACCGTAATGCCACCGTTCTGGCGCATGTCCTTGATGAGTTCTTCCACCGACGAGAGTGAATTGACCATTCCGTCAATGCCGATTTCCGTGGACGACATGCTCAACAACTCTCTTCCCAACCATTTGGGAATGGTAGGCGTATCAGGCATCTTGAGTTTCATCAATTGAAATTCAGTATCTTTCAACTGTTCCTCTGCGGCAAGAAAATAACGGGAGTCTGTCCACAATGCGGCACTATTCATCGTAACCACCGCCGTTCCTGCCGAACCGTTAAACCCACTAATCCATTCTCTCCCTTTCCAATGGTCTGGCACATACTCGCCATGATGCGGGTCAGTACTGGGGAATATAAACGCCGCAAGGTTTTCACGTCGCATCACCTCGCGCAAGGTTGACAATCGGTTGCTGATTTCTTCTTTCATATTATTGTTTTATTTATTTACTCAAAATAGTGTTTACCAATTGCACCACATCACTGACGTTTACTTGTCCGTCGCCATTCATATCACCCTCCGTCTTCTCATATCGGAACGTGGCGGTAGCTACCTCGGAATCATCATAGCCCTCTTTCGTAGCGTATGCGGTAACGGTATAGACGGTTAACGGAGTATTTAAACTAATCTCCCCATCTGTCAAAGGTTCGGCATTCGATGCAGTAATATTTGTTACACATGTTGCTCCTTCTGTAGCACTCTCCACCTTGATTTTGCCATTAGCAAGCAGTGTGATGGTAGGTTTTATGCACTTTGACATCTTTTCGATATCCTTAAAATAATTCCATGGAGTAGAGTTTTGATACATCTCTATCAAGGAATCTTTAACATGAAGCGTGGCATTCATCACATTAGAATTATTAAAAGCATTATAGACTGCGGTTGGCACTTTGTCCCCATAACAAAAACAATCAACTATACTTGTACAGCCATTAAAAGCTCCTTCTCCTATTCTTGTAACATTTTTACCAATGTTGATGGTTGTTATACCTGTACATCTACAAAATGTATAATTACCTATTGAAATTATATTATTTGGTATTGTTATTGAAGTTAGTTTATAACAACTATGGAAAGCGTACCCTTCAATTGTCTTCACGCCATTACCTAAAATTACAGAAATAAGGTTTGAACAACCAGAGAAAGCACTTAAGCCAATGGATGTAACGTTATCGGGAAGAACAATAGCAGTTAGACCTGTTCTTTCAAAAGCACCATCTCCTATAGACATTACACTTTCTGGTATCAGTACTGTCAATAATTTTTCACATCCCGAGAAAGTATAATCATTAATTGTTAATACACTATTTGAAATAGTTACAGAGGAGAGGTTTAAGCAATATGCGAAAACATACTTCCCGATACTTATCACACTATTTGGAATGTCTATAGCAGTTATACTTGACCCACGAAACGCCTCATTTCCAATAGTTTTTATACTATTTGGAAGAATAACAGAAGTCAAACCTGTGCATCCATAAAAAGCATTATCTCCGATGCTGGTTACACTGTTAGGGATGTTTACAGAAGAAAGATTTACATCACCATGGAATGCATATTCTCCAATGGTTGATACTGCATAATCAATTTGTTTGTACGTAACCTTTTCAGGTATTTTTATTTCTCCAGAATATGTAGAAGCATATTTTGAGGATCCCCATGTCACTTCAGCAATACATTCTTGAGGGTTTAAGTTGAACCAAATGCCATCAATTAGTACTTTCTCTGCTTTCGCCAGCATGGACGTAAGCATCAAAAGGAAGAATAATGCTTGTTTTTTCATGATTTCATTGGTTTATGTTTGTGAATGCAAATATAATCATTATTTCTGAAACCACCATAAAAATCATATTGAAAATTGATTATTGAACACGAATATCCACGCATGTTACGACCCCTAATACGAAAGAAATAATACGATGTTGGCACAATGACATAGAAAGCATTTCTTACAACAAATATGTGCCATTTGTTATATTATGCTTATACAAATGTTACAAGACCGAAGTGCTTTTAGGAATTTCTCTACGATATATTACTTGTCCATCCCTCTCAATATTATCCTTAAACTTTGAGTTTTTCACGTTCGTATAAATATGGGTGTCACATATCTGAGGAATATGTGAGTTATACAACTTATCGTTCAAAAGGGCGAGCACATGACGGTTAAAATCTTTCCCCTTAATAGATAAATCTATATCAGAAGCTCGCCAATAGTCGCCTCTTGCACGAGAGCCATAGATTATGACTTCCTCTATCTCAGGAAAAGAAGCCAATATCTGCATCAACTCATTATAAGACTGTTCTGTCAGTCCGTACATTCCATCATCCATTTGCTAACACATCCATTTTATTTCGTAATTCCAAGAACAGAGGATAATATGTATGAACAATATCATCTATCACATCCTCAGCCATTTCTTCGTCATATAGATGAGACGTTTTATTCCTGTCGTCTATCATCTCCAACCATGTCTCGCCATTTTCTATTAACGACATGGCAAAAGCACGTCGCACCACATCCTTTGAACCCATAAGTTCTGTGATGCCATTCTCTTTTTCGTAACTCATCATTAGCTTCCACGCCATCTCGTATGTGAATTCAAATCTTTTTATAAGACTGTCGTTTTCAAACGAATTTAACGGACGTTGCTTATAAATATCAATAATCTCACACAACCTTGCTATAGCGTTCTTGAATGTGGTAAGCCGTTCTATCCATCTGGGTTGTATTTCATTCATCTGTTCAAATAGTTTTTTGCAAAACTACAAATTAAAAATGATATTTCCAAATCCATTATTGTACACTTTTTTATTTAACAATTCAAGAGATTTAACAAAAATTGTCAAAATACCCGACAAAAACTTGTTAGCATTTTCTTGCGAAATAGAAATGGGAAGCAGAGAAAATGGGTTATAACGGGAGAAAAAGCGTATTTTTCATCGTAACATTGCATGTTACGAGCGTAACTATATGAGTTATGACCGTAACTATGTATGTTACGAGTGCTATCTTTATATGTTATGAAGGGCAAAAAAGAGGGTATTTTGAGGTAAAAACTTGGTTTTTTCCGCTATTACCAAAAGACAGAAAATTACAATTACCTGATTTTCAGCATATTGCAAAAACATCAAAATACGGGCATATTTTCAACCAACTCTCAAGTTATTTGAAAATATGCCCGTATTTTGGCACCTAAATTCAGAATTTGTATGACAAAAAGCTAATTAGAAACCACTAACAATGGTTACACTATCTGATGTAGAAATCATCCACCATGTGCAGTGTCTTCTCCGCCCTTGTCATGGAGGTATATATCCATTGGTATGTTTCCTTGGTAGGATTCTTGGTTATGTTTCTTGGCACATGAACATATACGTCTTCCCATTCTCCACCTTGCGACTTATGACAGGTAATGGCGTATCCAAACACGCAGCGGAGAGCATTGAGATATGAATCATGAAACATCATGTCGTAAAACGCCTGTCTGTTGTTTTTTGCCGTAATGCCCTTGTCGAGCATACGATAAATGAAATCGAGAAACAAGGCATGTTGTTGTTGCTTGTCCAAGTTTGGCTTCGACTGGTTTACAATTTCTTCTATCATCAGCGAGCTATAGCTGTTTCCGGTAAAAAGTTCCCTCACCTTCACCTGTCGGAATGTGAGATGTGCCCTTGTCACACTGTTCTTACTGATTTCTTCCACCACGACCACATCACCGTTCATCAGTCCTGTCAGCATATTGTTTTGCGTCACCATGAGCAAGTCGCCTTTTTGCAAGCACCCTCTTGCAAATCCCAGTTTCTCCCTGATTCTTGCGGAAAGATCGGCACAACTTGCATTAGACCTACAAATACAAACGGCACTGTTCAACCCGTCTTTCTGTACCTTACTGACATAATGGTTAAGCATTTCCTCCACATTAGCATGTAATGCAATATTTTTATTATTGCGGAACGGTAACATTCCCCAAACCACTTGCAACCCGTATTGTCTATTGCTGTCTGGCGCTTTGGCATAGAGTATTCTTATTCTCTTTGATGCGTCAATGATGCCATTAGAGCCCTTTTGTCGCATGATTTTAGTCAGTTGCGCCTCTTATGCCACTACGCCAAAGGTGTTTTGTACATATTCTTTCATCAAGGCTGGTGAGAAATATTGTTCTATGGGCGGCAACTGGCAAGGGTCTCCCACAAAAATATACTTGCTGCCCTTGCGCGTGTCGTACTGCAAGAGGTCTTGGAGCAACCTTCCGTCACCAAACTTAGCCTGTGTCACGTTTTTGACAACCACATCCGAAACCATGGAAGCCTCATCGATGATATAAATGGTTTCCGAAACGTCAGTAGGAGCCAACCTGGTGGGTTCAAACACCAAGAAGAGCTGCCCGTATTGGTCGGCTTTCAATTCCTCTTTTTCGTTTAGCTCTTTGTTTAATCCGTTGAAGTCGTACACCATCGAGTGTATGGTAGAGGCACTGGCATTCCCCGAAAGGTTAGACAATATCTTTGCTGCCCTTCCCGTGGAAGCCAGCAATTGATAGTTTTTTCCCAACGACTCCAATTGTCGTATCAGGAATCTCATCAAGGTGGTCTTACCTGTACCTGCGTAGCCCTTGAGGATAAACACCCTGTCAGTGGGATGATTGATAAAACTGAGTAATTGTTTCAGAACAAACTCTTGACTGGTGGTCAGTTGAATTTTCTCAATGTCGTTGATGTCCATGGTATTTGCATTCAATTAAACGGGAGCGAAGATAATGATTATTCACGAAAGCACCAAATTATTCGATAACATAATTTTTTAGGCAATGATATAGCAAATGGCATAAGCAGTGCCGAAGGCACGATAGATGACAGGCAGGCGGTGAAGCCCGAAGGGCGTAACCCCTGCTAA
>AUXO014684047.1_pt1 | contig 11270 bp, 8 predicted proteins | sample 768731 | NCBI WGS metagenome assembly AUXO01 (sample SAMN02715735, study PRJNA202380) | gut metagenome | biome: sheep rumen | host: Ovis aries | place: New Zealand: Palmerston North | reverse complement strand
ATACCGAAGTCGATGATGTGATTAACAACACGATCGGGACCGGAATTGGGTGCTGTATAGGGATAGTGTGCAAGTATTGGCTGAAGAGAGTGAATCAGGATTTACAGAAGCAACTGATGAACACTTCGGACGCGGTTGATCTTAAAAGTCCTCAGAAGCTTTCAGATAATCACAGTGTGTTCATTGGCATAAGTAATCAGTATTCAAATCTTCCGAAGGTCATAGATGACCATAGTGATAGTAATCAATCAAAGGATAAGCAAACATGCAGGGAGTAAACAAATCCATATGTTATTGAGAAATTGGGAAGATCTCCCTGAATTTATGAGAGTGGACGAGGTAAGGCTATATTATGAGGTTTTGAAACGGCACAAAGGTTCTCTGATTCTTAAACGTGCTTTCGACCTCGTTGCTGGCTCTGTGTTACTTGTCATCCTTGCTATCCCTATGGGTGTGATTGCAATAGAAATCAAACGCGATTCTCCCGGCCCGGTATTCTATCGGCAGGAGCGTGTGACGACTTACGGAAAGAAGTTCAAGATCCATAAGTTCCGCACGATGGTCGATGGCGCGGATCACAAAGGTTCCACCGTTACGGTAGATCATGACAGCCGAATAACAAAAGTCGGCGCAAAGCTGAGAGATAAACGTTTAGATGAACTTCCTCAGCTCTTCGATGTTTTAGATGGAAATATGTCTTTCGTGGGAACCAGACCCGAAGCTGTAAAGTACGTAAAGCAGTATGAGAAGTACAACAAGGCCTACTACGCGACGCTTCTGTTACCAGCTGGGATAACGAGTGAGGCTTCGATTGCTTATAAGGATGAAGCCAGACTCTTGGAAACAGCGGATGATGTGGATCTCGTTTATATGAGAGATGTGCTCCCAGGCAAGATGAAATGGAACCTTGAGAGCCTTAAGAAGTTCAGCTTCTTAGGAGAAATCGGAACAATGTTAAAAACAGTAATGGCAGTAAATAAGAATTAATGGGGTAAAAGAAAGTGGAAGATAGGCAGAAGGTTGTATGGATCGTTAGTCATTATGCTGGAGGACCGTCATATTGTCCACGAATCCCTGATTATCTTATAGCAAAAAAACTGCAGGAAAAAGGCTATAAGGCGTTAATTATAGCATCAAGTTTTGTACATAATACTGATATAAATTTTATTAAAGATCACCAGATTGCTCAGAAAAAAATGATAGATGGAGTTCCTTTTGTCTTTATTAGAACGCGAAATTATGGGAGCAATAAGGACAGAATTCTAAATATGCTAGAATTCTATTTCCACCTAATGAAGTGTTACAAGGAATTTGAGAAACCGGATCTTATTATGGCAGCAATGCCTACTCCAACCAACTGCCTTGCCGGAGAAGAGATAGCAAAGTATTATGGTATTCCTTATATCACGAGTATTGTTGATTTATGGCCACTTTCTATAGTTGAATATGCGGGATGGTCAAATTATAACCCAATAATTCAAGCCTTATATGTATTTGAAAAATGGCTGTATGTAAAATCAGATGAGCTTGTTTTTACATGGGAGGGCGCATATGATTACATTATTGACAAACATTGGCAGAAAAAAATTCTGCGTGATAAGTTTCACTACATCAATATTGGAGTAGATCTAAAAGATTTTTATGATAATTTACACAATTATCAAGTAGAAGATGAAGATCTTAATGATGATACTTTTAAGGTTATGTATTGCGGAAGCGTACGTGAAGCGAACGATATAGGCACAGTTGTGTCAGCAGCAAGCTTGCTTTGTAAGGAAGGGTATGCTAATAAAATAAAGTTCATCATTTACGGTGATGGTCCTGATAAGGATGTGTTAATTGAGAGATGCAAAAATGAGAATATCACAAATGTTGCCTTTAAAGGAGCAATTGATAAAAAATACATCCCATATGTGTTGTCAAAAAGTGATTTAAATATATTGAATTTAAAGCCTTCTTCTACGCAAAAATATGGAAATAGCTCAAATAAACTTTTTGAGTATATGGCTGCGGGAAATCCTGTTATTGCGAATATAGATGAAGGCAAATATCCAATCATTACTAAATACAAAGTCGGGAAGGTAGTAAAGCCTGCAGATCCAGAAGAATATGCTGAAGGTATTAAGCATTTTTATCATTGTCCGGCAGATAGAAAGAAAGAGTACCATGATAATGCATTAAGGACTGCTGAATTGTTTGATACGGAGAAACTAAACTTAGAATGGGTTGAACTTATAGCAAATCGTATTAAGCTGGGACGAAGAGACGGACGTCAGAAAAGATGATCATTGCTCCAAACGCTTGTGTTATTGCTTATTTAGAATATCGAAAGTACTTAGGAAATGAATAAAGTCCATTATTTCTTTTGGAAAATAAAAGATGTTAAATTAAAAGATTTTATAGCTGTAATTCCCATGTTAGTAGCTAAAATCGTATCACCTGCATATAAAAATAAGTATAAGAAAACTTGGATTATTTCAGAAGCGCCGGGAGAAGCTCGAGATAACGGTTACTGGTTGTTTAAGCATATTAGAGAAAAGCATCCAGAGCAGGAAGTGATTTATCTTATAAATAAAAAATCAGTTGATTATCGTAAAGTCGCTGAGATAGGACAGTGCGTCGAGTATGGATCATTAAAACATTGGATTTTATATTTTATAACGAGGTTTAATATAAGCTCACAAAAAAGTGGAAAGCCTAATGCTGCTCTATGTTCTTTTTTTGAATTGAATGGTATATTTCAACCTCATAATATATTCTTGCAACATGGAGTGATAAAGGATGATTTGGTCTGGCTTCATGCTGATAGATCTTGTATCGAAACATTTATCACATCTTCTGTTCCAGAATATGAATTTGTAAAAAATCATTTCGGCTATGCACCGGGAGTAGTTCAAAGAACCGGATTACCTCGATTTGATAATCTACATGATAATAAAATTAATAAAAGTCAAATTTTGATTATGCCGACTTGGCGGGCATGGTTTACTGAACATACTTCACAGGTTAACAAAGAAGACGCGGATTTTAAACATTCAGAATATCTTGCAAAATGGAAAGCTCTACTAAATAGTCAAGAACTTCAAAATCTGATCGATAAGTTCAATTTACACGTTATTTTTTATCCGCACAGAGATGCACAACAGTTTTTACGGTATTTTTCGGATGTTAACCCTAAGATAATTATTGCTTCGTATAAAAATTATGATGTTCAAAAACTGATGAAGGAATCTGAAATGATGATTACAGACTATAGTAGCGTCTTTTTTGATATGATTTATATGAAGAAGCCAGTAGTCTTTTATCAGTTTGATGAAGAAAAATTCAGAAAACAGCAATATCAAAAAGGCTATTTTGATTATCATAATAATCCTTTTGGAAAAAGTTTTTCTAAACACACTGATGTCCTGAAGGAAGTGGAAAAGATTATTGTAAATAATTATGTTGTGAGTCAGAAATTTATGAATGCACACAAAAAATGTTTTCCTTATTTTGATTCAAATAATTCCGAACGTATTTATGAACTATTAAAAAAGAAAGAGAAGAGCCTGGACTGATTATGCATATCTTGTTTTGTGGAATGTCCTCAAACCGTGGCGGAAAAGAAACCTATATTATTGGGATGTACAGAGAATTGTTAAAATATGGAAATCAGATTTATTTTCTTGCAACTGATGACCATATTGCTTTTGAGGAAGAAATAAAAAATAATGGAAGTAAGATTTATCACATTCCTGGAAGATCTAAAGGATTAAGTCAATATAAAAAGAACCTTCATGATTTATTTGAAAAGGTAAAATTTGATATTCTTTGGTCACATAAAACAACCTTAAGCTCAATAGAGGAGTTCGATGCTGCAAAAGCTGCAGGAGTCAAGGTAAGGATTATTCATAGCCATTGCACAAAAAATATGGGTAATCAATTTACCGCAATTATGCATGCGATTAATAGGCATAGGATTTCTCATTTGGCAAATGTATTTTTTGCTTGTTCTGAAGATGCGGGAAAGTATTTCTTTGGAACCAAATCATTTCAAGTTATACGCAATGGATTTGAAGTCAATAAATACCAATATAACAAAGAAGAGGAAGCAAAGGTAAGAAAAACCTTGGCGTTAAATAATAAGTTTGTTGTTATGCACGTTGGAAGATTTTCTCCAGAAAAGAATCATAAATTCATATTAAGTGTGTTTAATCAGATTCATAATCAGTATACCAATTCTGTATTAATTCTGTGTGGCGATGGCAATCTTTTGAACGAAATTAAAAAAGAGACAAGCAATCAAAAATTAGATGGAAGTGTAATATTCCTTGGAATTCGGGATGATATTGATAAAATAATTCAATGTGCCAATGTTTTTTTGCTTCCGTCGTTACATGAAGGAATACCTTATTCTTTACTTGAGGCTCAAGCTGCAGGTGTGCCTTGCGTGATTTCTGATAATTTGTCAGATTGTGTCATCGAAAGCAATCAGGTAAAAAAAATCCCCCTGAAATCTTCTCCGTCTCTTTGGGCCAAGACTTGTTTGAAATATAAAAACTATGATAAAAGCAAAACAGAGATTTTTCTGGATAGAGACGGATATAATATTTCTTTACAGTCATCGAAAATTGAAAAAGATTTAAGCAAACTAATATAAATTGGAAAGATATGCAAAGAGAAAAATATTTAGCGAAGAATCTTGTCTTATTTACATTCAATAGTATTGGAACTAGAATAATAAATTTTTTACTGGTCCCAATTTATACCAAAGTACTGACAACTGCACAGTATGGTGAAGCGGATCTTATTTCAACGCTTGCAGTCGTTATAGTTCCAATTATCACACTTAATATTGGAGAAGCGGTTATGCGCTTTGCATTAGATAAAGATGCCAATATACACAATATTGTAGATGTTGGAATACTATTCACGTTTCTTTCGCTAATAAACGGAATTATTATTTTTCCATTGATGTTGCTTTTCCCTGCAATTAAGATTTCATCAGTATATGTATACTTGTTTTGTGTTACTCAAGGACTGTTTACCACACTTTTTTGCACATTAAGAGGAGAAGAAAAACTATTTGATTATGCACTATGCAATATCTTAAATACATTTTTAACAGCCGGTTTTAACATTGTTTTTTTAGTCGTTTTACATAATGGTGTAGAGGGATATTTTATGGCATACATCCTTTCATACCTTTTCGCATCCTTATATGCCGGCATAAAATCAAATATAAAGATTAGCCTCACTAATTTTCACGTTGACTGGTCATTGGCTAAACAAATGGTAATTTATTCCATTATGTTTGTGCCAAGTAACCTCATGTGGTGGATTATTAATTCGTCAGATCGGATTATGGTTACTTCTATGATCGGCATTGAACAGAACGGTATATATGCCATTTCCTATAAATTACCTTCTGTGATGGCTGCTTTAAATACTATTTTTAATCAGGCATGGATGTATTCGGCTGTCCACGAAATAGGAAGTGATGATAACGAGGAATTTAACAACAAAATGTTTTACATTTTATCTAGGTTACTTTTTGTTGCAATTGTTTTCCTATTATTGATTTTACGTCCATTCCTAAAAATTTATGTTTCTAGCGATTATTATGCCGCCTGGAAATACACACCTTATTTGTTAGTGGGATTTTATTTTAATACTTTAAGTACGTTTTTGTCGACAAATTATACTGTTCACAAAGACAGTAAGGGCTTTTTAAAAACTGGTTCTCTTGGTGCAGTCGCAAATATCATATTGAATTTTATCCTTATACCTATTATTGGGGTCTCAGGAGCCGCATTAGCTACTTGTATTAGTTATTTTCTGGTCTTTTTATATGCATATGTTGATACACAAAAATATCTTAAAATTTCAGTATTTGAGAGAAAAAATGTATGCATCTATATTATTGTTGTTATGTTTTCTATTATCGAATTCTTATCCTCCCCTTGGTATATTTTATTACTCTTTTTGGGGTTCATTGTTGTTTGCTTCTTCGAGAGAAAAATTATTAAAGAATTATTTTCCAGAACCTTACATATGCTTAAACGGCACTAAATATTTGATGGAAATGAGTTGTTAATAGTATGTCTAGAAAATTTTTGATAATTTCGTTTATATTTGAAATATTATTTATTGCTTTAAGTGCATTTAGAAATGTCAATATTTTGCTTGCTGTTGCCATTAACCTTTGGACCATTATTTTTATTTATTATACTACAAGGATAAAGGAAAATATTACTATATGGTGTTTTTTGATAGCTTTTTTTGTCTTCTTATTAGGAAGAGAAATATGTTTCTATTATTTTGGGTTGGAACGCTATTATCTATATCTTGAAAAAGAAAATAATTTTACTTATTTTTGTCTTTGCCTTGCTCTTAGTGGAATTTGTTTTGGGTCGTACCTTGGTTCTGGTAAGCTTAAGCTAGCTATTAATGGAAATTATTTTCGTGATGATAACAATATAGTTACGAACTATGATAATAATACGCAAAAGACCTGCAAATATGCTTTTTTGTTCTGCTATGTTTTTTCTATCATTTCCGTGCTATATCAGATCGTATATGTTAGGACAGTTGGATATCTTGCTTCTTATTCTGAAAATGGTATAGGTAGCGGTGTGCCATCTTTCGTCAGCTATATTGCTGCTTTCACAAATATTGCTTTGTGCTTTTTCCTTGCAACCAAGCCAGAAAAAAAAGAATGCTCTAAAATTCTTTTTATGTATGAAGTCTATGCTGTTATGACTATGTTTTCTGGTGTTCGTTATCCTTTTATTGGAATTAGTATGTTTATACTAATTTATTATTTTATTCGGGATAAATTGGACGGTGGTTGGATTAGAAAAAAATATTTAATCTTATTATGCGTCCTTGTTCCTATTTTGATTATATTGATGGAAATATCAGGAACGGTAAGAACGGGAGGAGAGTTTTCATTTGCCAGCTTTGGAAAAACATTAGAGAACTTTTTGGATGAACAGGGTGGAAGCATAAATATGATTAAGAGAGTTAAATATTTTGCAAAGGATTTACAAGACTTGCACTTTACCTCTTTTAGCAATTTATATTCTAATCTATTTGAAAATTCTATTATGAGGAACCTTTTTGGAATGGTTACTTATACTGGAAATTCTATTGAACATGCTCTTCATGGCCATTCACTTATGCATAGACTCTCTTATTATACTTATGGGACTGGATACTTGAATGGTATGGGGGTTGGTTCTTGCTTTATTGCAGAACTATATCATGATTTTAGCTATCTGGGTATAATATTAGGTAGTACTTTATACGGCTTTTTGATGAAGAAAATTGATGAAATAAAGCTTAACAGATATTTACATGATGGTATTCTTTTATCATTTGTATATGCCCTGCTTCTTTCTCCACGCGGAGATTTTGATACCTTTATTGCCAATATTATTAATCTATATTCAATTGCCGGAATATTATTAGTAATAATCTTAAATAATATTATTCGAAGGCAACATTCTGGGCTTTATTCTTATAGTAAAAAAAGAATCTGATACGATGTGAACAATATGAAATGAGGCTTTCAATGTGTGGAATAGTCGGATATATAGGGCATAGACAGGTTGCACCTATACTTCTTGATGGTCTGTCAAAACTAGAATATAGAGGGTATGATTCAGCCGGACTGGCTGTAAGAGAGGGAGATAAACCAGCCATTGTAGTAAAAGCAACAGGAAGACTTATCAATCTATCCAATAAGGTTGATGGCGGGAAAGCATTACCTGGTACATGTGGTATTGGTCATACAAGATGGGCTACACATGGAGAACCGACTCTCACAAATGCACATCCCCATGTCTCTGGCAATTGCACAGGTTCTGGATCGGGACCGGTTGAATCAGAAGTTGTTGGAGTTCATAATGGAATCATTGAGAACTACCAGGAGCTGAAGGAAAAACTGCTTCGCCATGGATACCAATTCTATTCTGAAACTGACACAGAAGTTCTGATTAAACTCGTTGATTATTACTATAAGAAATATCAGGTTGGACCGATTGATGCACTGGCTAAGATGATGGTTCGTGTCCGAGGGTCATATGCTCTCGAAGTAATGTTCACAGATCATCCCGGCGAGATTTATGCAGCTCGGAAAGACAGTCCGATGATTGTAGGACATGGTAAGGGAGAGATGTTTATTGCTTCCGATGTCCCTGCGATTTTGAGCTATACAAGAGATGTCTATTATATGGATAATCTTGAGATGGCTAAGATCACACCGGATGTTGCCACCTTCTACAATCTTGATGGTGATACGGTTGACAAAGAGCTTGTCACAGTTCAAATGGATGCAAAGGCGGCAGAAAAGGGTGGTTATCCACACTTCATGCTGAAAGAGATTCATGAACAGCCAAAGGTTGTTGAGAATACACTTCACAACTACATTAAAGGTGACGGCGATTCAAGAAAAATTGATTTTTCAGAAATTGGTTTATCAGAAGAAGAAATCAAATCATTCAGCCAAATCTATTTCGTAGCGTGTGGATCTGCATGGCATGTTGGTATGGAAGTACAGTATGTCATGGAAGAGTTTACAGATATTCCGGTAAGATGTGAGCTCGCATCTGAGTTCCGCTATAGGAAGATGAAATTAAGGCCAAACAGTCTTGTGATTATTATTTCACAGTCAGGTGAAACGGCTGATTCTTTGGCAGCGCTTCGCATGGCTAAAGATAAGGGCATAAAGACTCTTGCGATTGTGAATGTCGTTGGATCTTCAATTGCTCGAGAAGCTGACTATGTGATGTACACACTTGCAGGTCCAGAAATAAGTGTAGCAACTACGAAAGCATACAGTTGTCAACTCGTTTGTGGATTCTTGCTATCACTTGAGTTTGGACGTGTAAGAGACGAACTGCCTGAGCCTGATAAATACGAGTATTGCATAGAGGAATTATTAAGCATTCCTTCCAAGATTGAGAAAATCCTTGAGGATAAGGAACGGATTCAATGGTTTGCAGCTAAGTTCGCTAATGCCCATGACATCTTCTTTATTGGTCGAGGAATCGACTATGCCGTGTGTCTTGAGGGCAGTCTCAAGATGAAGGAGATTAGCTATATTCATTCTGAAGCGTATGCAGCTGGTGAATTAAAGCATGGAACAATAAGCCTTATAGAAGATGGTACGCTCGTTATTGGAGTTCTGACCCAGAGCGATCTCTATGAAAAGACGATAAGCAATATGGTTGAATGCAAGAGCCGTGGTGCTTATCTTATGGGAATCACAGAGTATGGCAAGTACGATGTAGAAGACCAGGTTTATTTTGCTGTTTATGTGCCAAAGGTTGATGAGCATTTCATAGGAAGTCTTGCGATTATTCCGCTTCAGTTGCTTGGTTATTACACCTCTGTAGCTAAAGGCCTTGATGTGGACAAGCCGAGGAACCTTGCAAAGAGCGTTACTGTGGAGTAAGGATATTGTGTCTATGACATCATCACCTCATGAATATCAAATCTTACTTGATGTGGTAAGGCAAAATTATGCAAGCGTAGTGTGGGCACATAAAATCCAGGAGAAACAATCAGATATTTATGCTTTCTATTATAAATATCTGCAAATTGTCAATATTTTGGCTGCGTCATTAACTTCATGTGGAATTATCGGCATTATTTTTGCAGGTGATAAGTACCAGCTTATTCTCAAGGTAATCACGCTAAGTATTGGTTAAATCCCGGCGATGTTGGCTTCAGCAAAGATCCGGAATTTATCTGGGAATGGATGGACGCTGTTAATAGTAACCTAACCAAATATTTGAATACTTGGAAAGACTTAATACCCATTTAGCCCAACTGGAATAGACTATGATAGCGGAAAAGTCCTGACGGCAATGAAGATTAGTGAGAAAAAGAGAGAAATTAAGGAACTTGAAAAGAAATTAAAATAATCCACACACCAGTTTACCCCTTTCGTCGACGACCACAGTTTGCTAAAATTATAATTAAAGAAATGATCTAAGACATCTATTTACTTTTTTTGCAGACAGGAAACTGATTCTGAAAAAGATTCTTAGAACATTTCTTCAAAAGCATCCGAGGTCGCAGCACATCTGGATTAAGAAGAAATGAAGATATCATCACTTCTCCACATGGCAACTTTGTAGCTGCTCACAATCCTCTAAGGGACGAAGGGCAGAAGAATAACGGTTGTCATAGCGGCGAAACTCGTCTTTTTTGCTTTGCGCAAACAGATTTTCGGACGAGTTTTTTCCTAAATACATCTCCGGTGGTCATTGGTTAAGGTGGTAGGTGAACAAGGAGCTCTGAGCGGATGCAGGATCAGCACACTGTGGTCATTTCGGAGCTTGGGTTCTTCTTCAGATAGTAAGACACCTACAGGAACAAACTGATTCTTATTCTTTCAACGGAGATTTAAAAATTCACAGGGATTCATCATTCTACACAGAAGAGAGTAATAACTATATACAGCAACACGAGGAGTAAAAAAGTGAGTACAACTAGCAATACACCTAAGAAAACCGTCATGCTCGTATTTGGTACACGTCCGGAAGCAATCAAGATGTGTCCTTTAGTTAATGAGCTGAAGAACAGACCTTCCATAAACACAGTAGTAACTGTCACGGGCCAGCACAGAGAGATGCTTCAGCAGGTCTTGGATGTTTTCCATGTTACACCTGATTACGATTTACATATTATGAAGCAAGGCCAGACACTGTTCGATATCACCACGACTATCCTTAACTCTATCAAGGCAGTCCTTGAAGAGGTGAAACCGGATGTGGTCCTTGTTCATGGCGACACTTCTACTACGTTCGTTACAGCTCTTGCCTGCTTCTACCTTCAGATTCCGGTAGGGCACGTTGAAGCGGGTCTTCGTACTTATAACATTTACTCACCATATCCAGAAGAGTTCAACCGCGAAGCCGTATCTATAATTTCCGCTTATAATTTTGCACCGACGCAGTTGTCCCACGACAATCTTGTAAATGAGGGAAAAGATCCGAAAAAGATCTGGATTACTGGGAATACAGCCATTGATGCTTTGAAGACAACTGTCCGGGAAGATTATACTGATGAGAACCTTGAGTGGGCGAAAGGGAAGAGACTCATTACTATTACTGCACATCGTAGAGAGAATCTTGGCGATCCAATGCGCCACATGTTCCGGGCAATTAAGAGAGTCCTTGATGAGCATGACGATGTGGTGGCCGTTTATCCGATCCACATGAACCCAGCTGTACGGAATGTAGCCGATGAAGTGTTCGGAGAAGGTGAGAATAGAGACC
>AUXO015429819.1_pt1 | contig 11272 bp, 6 predicted proteins | sample 768731 | NCBI WGS metagenome assembly AUXO01 (sample SAMN02715735, study PRJNA202380) | gut metagenome | biome: sheep rumen | host: Ovis aries | place: New Zealand: Palmerston North | reverse complement strand
CGCTGCTTGATGAGTGCATATTTAAACGGTAGAAGTGCGCAGGAAGGATTTTGCAGTCACACCTGCCGCTGGGATTATGATGTTCTTGCAAAAATCGATTCTTCTAAAGATGCAAAAAAAATTGCAGAAAGCGGAAATCTTGTTCTTCGTGAGCATAAAAGAGGCGATGAATATTTTCCTGTTTACGAAGGCGAGCATTTTACACAGGTTCTTTCAAGCAAAGATTTGTGCATGATTGATCATCTTGAGGATTTAAAAAAAGCCGGCGTTGATTCTCTTAAAATTGAAGGCCGCATGAAGAGCGTTTATTATGTTGCGTTGATTACCCGTGCATACAGAAAAGCCCTTGATGCTCTTGACGGAAAATTAAGCCAGAAGGAAGCAGAGCCTTTTGTTGATGAACTTTACAAAGTAAGTCACAGACCGTTTGCAACAGGATTTTACTATAATAAAGAAGATGCTGATGTTGCAGTCAGCGGTGCAAGCGACAGTCCTTTTGAACTTGCGGCAGAAATCGGTGCGCCTCTTGATTCATCAGAAGAAGAAAAAATTCTTGAGGCTGCACAAACAAACAGAAAGCTTAAACAGGAAAAATATGATGCTTTGTGTCCTCAGGCAAAGGCTGCATATGATAAACGTGCACTTGGAATGCCTGATAAGCATCTTGCAAATATTGAAAAAAAAGAAGGCTGGAGAATGTATTCTCTTGAAGCGCTGAATATGCTCAACAAAGAAACTTACATGGAACTTGTAAGCCCTGAAATTGTTGCGCAGAAAATAGAGCTTCACAAGGATTTTGAACTTGTTAATCCTGAAAATGGAGAAGTGTACAACTGGGTTTGTAACGGTCATCCTGTAGTATTCTATACAAATTTAAAAATCACAAACGGTTCCCTCATCCGAACAAAAGATGAAGGTTATGTTGAAGGAAAATTCCGCGAGACCGGAAGGTGAAAATCAAAATGAATTTAAAAAAAATTCTTTCTCTGTTGATTTTTATAATTGTCTGTGCTCCGTCTTTTTCTCAGAACTGGAAGCAGTCTGTTTTTTCTCAGCTTTCGGTTGTAAAAACAAGATCTGTAAATGCTGATTCTGCAGCCGTTGAATATTTTTATAATGTTGTAAATCAAAATTTTCATGGAACTGCGGGAATTCAAATTGCGGAAAAACAGTATGCATTTTATCTTTGTCCTTCCTATAATTTTTATTCAAAAAACGGAAAATCTTTTGGTGCAGTTTTAGATTTAGAATTTGAAAAATATGATGATATAAGTTATAGATCAAATTTATTTTTGGGTTTTACCTGGGATGTTTTTTTTGAAAGTTCACGCATCGGAATTTACGGAAATGTAATGGGCGGAAGAAAAAGTTCCCGTCTTATCGGTTTTGAAGATTTAGATCCGCTTGTTACCTGGAATCCTGCTGTGAATGCAACGGTCTACTATCTTGCAACTGAAGCTCTTACTTTGTCTTTTTCTTTGAATTCTAGTGAACCGTTTTACAGACCTGAATTTTTTGCACCGATAATCAGTACGAGCGCAAGATTTCGTGTTACAGATAAATTTTTTGTTTCAGGTTATGTTGGAATCCGCGGAATAGATTTATGCATTCTTTCTTCGTATGTTGATTCTTTTGTTTTTAAAATAGGACTGGGAGTTGATTTATGAAAAGATTGATTTGTTTCTTTTTTTTAATTTCAATAATTTTCAGTATAAATTTTGCTTCCTGTAAGTTCGGTGTCCAGCAGGCTTTTTATAGAAAAAATCAGGTTAATGAGCGCTCAAGGGAGATTAAAAATTTTTGCGGTACGGAAAATGATCCTGCAGTTAATACAGATAAATTCAGTGTCGCTGTGATTACGGACATTCATTTTGGACGGCTTGCTTCAGATAAAAAAGAAAAGTTTAAAATCTGGTATGAAGCAAAAAAAACAGAAGTCGCTGCTTCAGGATATCCTGTAAAGTTTGCAATCTGTCTTGGTGACGTTTCAGAGAGTGGCGAAAAAAAACAGATTGAGCAGTATGTTTCTTTTTGCAGTGAATTGTTCCCTGATATGAAAATTTATACTGTTGTCGGTAATCATGATTTGTATAATGACGGCTGGACTCATTTTAAAAGAGATGTTTATCCGCATTGTTCAAGTTTTATGTTTAAGACAGAGTACGGCGGAAAAAGCTTGAGCTGGTATTTTCTTGATACTGCAAACGGAACTCTCGGAAAACCGCAGCTTGAAGATTTGTTGAGCAAAATTAAGTCAGATTCAAATCCAAAAATCGTTTCTACTCATTATCCGATTTATGCTGGCGGCGGACAGCTTTTTACAATGCAGAACGAAAATGAGCGGGATCTTCTGCTTTCAACATTTTTGAAGAATAATGTAAAGCTTCTTCTTGGAGGTCACTGGCACAAATATGAGGAATATACTTATAAAAATCATTTTAAAGAATACAATTTTGCTTCCTTTGTAGATCACAGTCAGGCCGCAATCATAAAAGTGGATTTAAATTCAATGGATATTGGTGTACAATGTAGTAAGTTCTAATAGGCTAAGGGAGGGCGGCCAATGCAGGATGAAGATCTCATAGATAATCTCATTTTAAAAATAGAAGATTACTATTCAGACAGCGATATTGAAAGAATAAAAAACGCATGGCATTTTCTCCTTGAAAAAACTTCTGAAAAAAAACGTCTTTGTGGAAATCCTTATTACATTCATCCGCTTCGTGTTGCTGAAATTTTAGCAGAAAAAAAACTTGGTGCAGATACAGTTATTGCAGGACTCTTCCATAATATTTATGAAATTACTGATGATCAGTGCCTTGAAGAAATAAGCGAAAAATTCGGAACTGACATTGCTTCAATTTGCCGTGGAACTTCAAAAATCACCGGCATGAAAATAAACACAACTTCCATTCAGCAGGCAGACAGTATCAGAAAAATGCTTTTTGCTATGGTTGATGATATCCGCGTTATCCTTGTAAAACTTGCGGACCGTCTTGACCGAATGCGCAATTTAAAATTCGTCAGCGAGCAGGCACAGAAAGCAGTTGCAAAAGAAGTGATCGACATCTGGTGTCCTCTTGCTAGCCGTCTTGGTATGAGCGACGTAAAAAGTGAAATGGAAGATTTGAGTTTAAAATATTCAAATCCGGATGCATTTCAGTACATTAAAACAATCGTTGCTCAAAAAAAACAGGAGCGTGCTGAATATCTTAATAATGCCGTAAAAAAGATTTATACCGCCACAGAAAAAGCAGGCATAAGCGTAAATATTACAAGCCGGGCAAAACATTTTTATTCTATATATCAGAAGATGAAGAAGAGAAATAAGGAGCCTGGTGAGCTTTACGATCTTCTTGCTTTAAGAATTATCTGTAAAGATACAAGCGACTGTTATGTTCTTGTAGGACTTGTGCACGGCCTCTGGAAACCGATGGAAGGCAGATTTAAAGATTATATTGCCATGCCGAAAGCAAACGGATATCAGTCTCTTCATACTACGGTAATCTGTGAAGGTAAGCCTCTTGAAATTCAAATCCGAACAGAAGAAATGCATAAAATCGCGGAGCATGGTGTTGCTTCACACTGGCTTTATAAAAAAGGTACAAATCATGATCTTGTTAAGGCGGAAGATTTAAGCATCATAAATCAGCTTCGTGCATTGCGTGATGAAAATCTCAGCGATGAAAAATTTTTTGCAGAACTTAAAAATGAACTTCTTGGAGATTCAATTTATGTTTTTACTCCAAAAGGTGATGTTAAGGAACTTCCTGCAGGAAGCTGTGCAATTGATTTTGCCTATGCAATTCATTCTAGTATCGGTGAAAAAATTGTAGGTGCAAAAGCTGACGGAAAAATCATTCCGCTTACTGCACCGCTGAAGAATACACAGATTATTGATATTCTCACAAATCCTCAGGCTCATCCGACTCAGTCACAACTTAAGGCAGTAAAAACTTCGCGTGCAAGACAGAGAATCCATTCGTGGCTTGTTGAAAATGATCCGACTTTTATAGACCGTGAAGCAGAAGCAAAGCGTGAAGAACAGATTGCTGCAAATTCAATTTATTCAAAACGTATTGCAGAAGAAACACGTGAACAGCGCAGAAAAAATGCTCTGGCAAAAAAAGAAAAGCTCTCTGATTATTCGGGAAAGGTTCGTGTTGATAATGTAACAAATTATTCTGTTATAATGGCAGGTTGCTGCAAACCGAATCCCGGAGATCCTATAGTTGGTTATATTTCTCATAAAAGAGGAATTATGATTCACCGCGCTGACTGCAGAACTTATCTTAGAATTCAGAATGTTGAAGCAAGATCAGTTAGCGTTGAATGGGATCTTTCTGTTTCATCAAAAGAAAAGAAAAAGGATCTTGAGAAAAAACAGGAAATGGAAAAAGCCAGAAAGGGTAAAATCGATAAAAATAAATACAGCAGACAGAGATAAATTATGGTTGTAAAGAATACATTAAAAAGAATTATTCCGGTTATTTTTGTAGGAGTGTTTTTTTCTGCATTCCTTCTTTTTCAATTTATTCTCGATACTTCAAGAAAAAATTACAGGTACAGAATTCCTGCAGAAGATAAAAATCTCAAGACTCTGAAGGTTGCCTGTGAAAGCGATTTATATCCGTATTCGTTTAAAACTGAAGACGGTTCCTATCAGGGATATACTGTTGAATTGATTTATGAGATCGGGAAAAAAATAGGCTGTAATATTGAATTTGTAAATTATCCGCAGAGCCAGATGTTTGATGAATTTCACAAAGGAAATATTGATATCATTCTTGGTGTTGTATATCATCCTGATCGTCTGCGTCTGATGAATTTTTCTACTTCAGTGTGCGACATCCCGATTTCAATTTTTGGAAAGATGAACAGTACTAATAAAATTATTTCTGCAACGGATGATATTCTTGCGTTAAAAACTGAAGACTCTTTTGCTGATACGATTATTTCAACTTCACTTTTGCAGAATATAAAATATTTTAATTCGTATGAAGAATGTTTCCGCGCGGTTGAAGAGGGGACTTGTGATTATACAATCTGTCCTCTTAAGACCGGAAAAATCATCATTGAGAAAATCGGTTCAAAAAGTATTTCGCCAATCGGAATTAACGGGCATGATGAAAATTATCATTTTGTAACGCATAAGGCTGATTCTGACCTTTGTCTTGAAATTAACAGGGCACTTGTAACGCTTGATAGTGAAGGTGATTTTGGAAAGATATACAATAAGTGGCTTGGAGATAATTTCAGTATTATTGATTTTATTCAGAAAAATTTTATTGGAATTCTTTTTATTATTTTCCTGATTATAATTTTGTTTCTTACTCTCCAGTTTTTGTATCAGAAGCAGAGAAACCGTTTTCTTGGCCGCATTGTGCATGATGTTAAAAAAGAGCTTGCAAAAAAAGTTGTACTTGAAAAAGAACTCGACAGCTTTGTTCTTGGACTTAGTAAAGTTTACTTTTTGATTTTTGAGCTTGATATGCTTTCTTATAGATATCGTGAAATAACTTCCATTGATTATCTTAGAAATATAATTCCTGCTGAAGGATCACTGAAGAATTTTTTTGAAATAATTACAAAAAATTTTATTAATGAATCTGATAAAGGTAAGGCTATTGATTTTACAAATCCAAATAATCTTTATCAGCGTTTTTCAGAAGCACCTGTTCTTTCTACTGAATTTTGTACGAAACAGAATGTCTGGATCCGCATTTCACTGATGGTAAAAGAGCGTGATGCTTCAGGTGATATTATAAAAGTTCTTCTTGCTGCACAGAAAATCGACAGTCAGAAAATCAGGGAGCTTCAGGTGCAGAAGGCTCTTCAGCTTAGCTTTGAGACTGCTGAAAAAGCAAATGATTCAAAGAAGCAGTTTCTTGCAAATATGAGCCACGATATGCGAACACCAATGAACGGAATCATCGGAATGACTGAAATTGCAAAAATGAATATCGATGATAAGGAAAAAGTTATTTCCTGCCTCGATAAAATTTCATCCGCTTCCAATCACTTGTTCCAGCTGATAAATGAAGTTCTTGATATGAGCAAAATTGAAAGCGGAACCGTTAAGCTTGTTAAAAAGGATTTTGATTTTTCTGTTCTTGCAAAAAATTGTTTTAATATCATTAAGCTTAAGGCTGCGGAAAAAAATATTGATATCAGTCTTGATGTTTCAAATGTGGAACATCCTTTTGTCTGCGGGGACGAAACAAAAATTAAAGAAGTCTTTTTGAATCTTGCTTCAAATGCCGTTCAGTATACAAACAACGGCGGAAAGATTTTTATTACTCTTGAAGAAAGTACTGCCCGTGAAGCAAACTGTGCATGCTACACTCTGACTGTAAAAGATAATGGAATCGGTATGTCTGAAGAATTCCAGAAGATAATGTTTGAGCCTTTTTCAAGAGAGCATGTTATGGCAGATTCTTCAGAGCAGGGAACCGGTCTTGGACTTGCAATCATTAAAAATCTTATAATGATTATGAACGGTTCAATCGATGTAAAAAGTAAGGTTGGAGAAGGTTCTGAATTTAAAGTTTCATTAATTCTAAAATATGCGGATTATCAGGATGTACAGGTTGAAAATGATCCTGTGGCTCAGTATGAATCTCTTAGAAAATTAAATCTTCGCGGAAAGAAAATTCTTCTTGTAGAGGACAATATTATCAACGCGGAAATTACAAAAGAGCTTCTTGTTGTTTCTGGTGCTGAAGTAATTCATTGTCTTAATGGTCAGCTTGCAGTCGATGAATATCTGAATAATCCTGATTATTATTTTTCTGCAATTTTCATGGATATCAACATGCCTGTGATGAACGGTTATGAGGCTACAGAAAAAATCAGAAATTCTAAACGCCAGGATGCTTCTTCCATTCCGATTTTCGCACTTACTGCAAACGCATTCTCTTCTGATGTTAAAAAGTCTGAGGAAGCAGGAATGAATGAGCATATTTCAAAGCCTGTAAATCTGATGAAACTTTATAATATTCTTAAAAAAATATGATTATAGTGGCATAATATCGGAATAATTGAAAGAATCTACTATTTATGGTAAAATCTTGACATCATTTTACATAATATAGAGGTTTTTTATGATTACTTTGAAATTTGGCGGAACAAGTATGGGTTCTGCACGCCGCATCCTTGACAGCGTAGACATCATGATCGGTCGCGCAAAGCAGGATAGAATCAGTGTTGTAGTTAGTGCAGTTGCAGGAGTTTCAAACAAACTTCAGGCAGCAATTGACGGATGTACAACCGGCGGTACCTCTACCACTTATGTAAACGAAATCAAATCAATTCACTCAGATATCTGTTGTGAACTTCAGTCTGTACTTCCTGAATTCAAGAAAGATGATGTAATGGCAAAAATTAATTCCCTTCTTGAAGAACTTACAAAGCTTCTTGACGGTGTTTGTATTTTTGGTGAATGTCCTGATTCAATTCACTGCCGCATCATGGGTATGGGTGAACTTATGAGTTCTCCGATTGTTGAAGCAACTCTTCTTGCAAAAAAACAGAGTGTAATTCTCTTAGACAGCCGCAAATATATTTTTACAACTGGTGATCAGAAGGAAGGTGAACCTGATTATGCGCATTGTGCAGATGCACTTGCAGATTATCGTGATGGTTCTGCTCCTGGTGCTCAGATTCTTTTGTTCCCTGGATTCATCTGTTCATGGTCTCCACGTTCTGGAGCAAAAGCTGTAATGGGACTTATGGGACGTAACGGTTCAGACTTCTCTGCAGCAATCATCGGTTACTGTCTTGGAGCTTCAAAAGTAGAATTCTGGACAGACGTTGACGGTGTTTATACTGCAGATCCTCGTGTTGTAAAGGATGCAGTTCTCGTAGACAACATGACTTATGAAGAAGCAATGGAACTTTCATTCTTTGGTTCAAAAGTTCTTCATCCAAAAACACTTTCTCCACTTGCATCAAAGGGAATTGAAGCATGGTCTCTCAATAGTCATAATCCTTCTGCACGCGGAACTTGTATCGGTAAGGGACCTTATCCAACAGATTCTACAGGACCAGTTCGCGGTATTTCATGTCTTAAAGACTGTGCAATGATTTCTGTAAGCGGTTCTGGAATGAAGGGACGCAAGGGAATTGCTTCAAGAATTTTCCAGACTGTATCTAATGCAGGAATTTCAATTCTTCTTATCACTCAGTCTTCTTCTGAATATACAATTTCATTCTGTATCCGCAAGGCTTATGCAGAAAAAGTTTCAGATATTCTTAGAGCTGAATTTGCTCTTGAAATTTCTACAAAACTCATCAATCCGATTAAAGTTCAGAATGATGTTGCAATCGTTTCAATCATCGGGGATGCAATGAAGCAGAAGCGTGGTGTTGCAGGAACTTTCTTTGATTCTCTTGCAAGCCGCGATATCAATATTCTTGCAATTGCACAGGGCTCAAGTGAACGTTCAATTTCTGCAGTAATCAGCGGAGAAGACGGTGACATGGCAGTTCGTGTTGTTCATCAGTTCTTCTTTAACACAGTTCAGTCAATTCAGGTTTATGCTTTTGGTGCTGGAACAATTGGTGGTACAATGCTCGACCAGATTGGTGAACAGCAGAAGGCTCTTCTTGATCAGGGTATCGATATCCGCGTAATGGCAATTGCTAATATCGACGGAATGATTTTTGATGCAGACGGAATTAAGCTTGATAACTGGCGTGATCAGGTTAAGGAAAACGGAAAGAAAACAAATCTTGATGAAATCCTTGAATTCGTAAAAGAAACAAAACCTCTCAATCCGATTTTTGTAGACTGTACTGCAAGCTATGATCTTCCTGAACGTTATCTTGATGTATTCAAAGCCGGAATGTCTATTGCAACTCCAAATAAGAGAGCTAACTCTATGAGCATGGACTTCTATCACAAGCTTCGTGAAACTGCAAACGAAATGCATGTCCGCTTCCTTTATGAAACAAATGTTGGTGCAGGACTTCCAATCATCGATACATTGCAGAATCTCTTTAAGTCTGGTGATAAGCTTACAGGCTTTAATGGAATTATGTCTGGTTCACTTTCATATATTTTCGGTAAGCTTGATGAAGGTAAAAAATTCTCTGAAGCTGTTCTTGAAGCAAAAGAACTCCGCTACACAGAACCGGATCCTCGTGATGACCTTAAGGGAACTGATGTTGCACGTAAGGCACTTATCATTGCCCGTGAAGCCGGAATGTCAATTGAACTTGCAGATATTGAAATGCGCTCAATCTTCCCTAAGGATTTTAACATTGAAGGAACAACTGAAGAATTCCTTAAGAGACTTCCTGAACTTGATAAATACTTTGAAGATAAAATGGCTGCACTCAAGAAGGAAAATAAAGTTCTTCGTATGGCAGCATCAATCAAGGATGGTAAAGTTTCTGTCGGCATGCTTGAAGTTGGAATGGATGACCCATTGTATACAGTACGCGGCGGTGAAAATGCATTCGTATTCAACACAGCACGCTACACACCAATTCCACTTACAGTAAAGGGATATGGTGCAGGTGCAGGTGTTACAGCAGCCGGTGTATTCGGTGATGTTCTTCGCACTGTAAGCTGGAACAGTTATAACTAATTTTTGGAAATTGATATGAAAAAAGTTTTATCAGCGATTGTTTTTTTCTCAATGGTACTGATGTTATTCGGATGTGCCACGGTAAACGAGGCTTGGAATCAGTCTGTGGAGATTTCACCTTCCGAGGTTAAGAAGAGCGGTGCAAAAAAAGACATCACTTCAATGGAAGAGCTTGCCGAGTCAATTGTGAACATAGCCGAAGAGCCTCTGTTTGCTAACGACGGTGAAGCAATTGAATCTGCCGACTATGCGGATTTGTTCGAGAATGTCATAATCGGAAAAGATTTATTGAAGGAACTTGAAAAGGCCGGGGATGATCTTGAGAAAAAGGGAACTGCGTCCATTGATTACAAGAAGAGTAAAAAAGTCCTTTTCAAGGATAAGAGAATTGTAATCAAGGATTTTTACGAAGAGATCATCGGAAAAGCTGTTGAAAAGACAAAAAGTGCAGACGCCAGCATTAAACTGAAGTTTACGGAGACAATTGATCCCAAGAAGTTTGCAAAAGATACAAACATAAATGATATTGTTTGCAAACTCAAGGCGGACGGTTCTTTTGAATTTTCGACCAAAGATGATGTTCTTGACGGAAAGTTTGATTTATATATAGGCATTGCCTTGGCCGCTTCCTTTGTTGATCCTAAAACTGAGCGTGGCGGAATCCTTAATGTTTCTTTTTTTGCGGATATTGATATGACCGCAGAGGATTTTCAGAAATTCTCTTCAAAAAGATCACCTAAGAATGATGGAAAAACTTCTGATAAAGAGGCAAGGGAATTATATGATTTCTTTAAGCCGGTACTTGTCATTGAAATGACGAATGATGACGGAGTTTCTACTTTCCGCCGTGAGTGCAGGACTTATGACGAGTTTAAAAAGTTTTTTGATGAAATCGAAAAGATTGATGAGAAGTTTAAGGAATTAAAGGAATTGATGTCAGCTGCTGACAGTTCGATATAAATTTATGTTTATGATTTTCTGGAGGTTGTGTGTATGAAAATTATTTTTAAGGCAATTGCAGTTTCTTCTGTTGCGCTGATGTTCTTTGGATGCAGTAAAGAAAAAAAATCTTCAAATAAACCTGTAGAAATTTCATTTTCTGAATTAAAGAAAAGTGGTGCAAAAAAAGACATCACTTCTATGGAAGAACTTTCTGAATCGATTATGAATCTTGGTCAGGATCCTGTGTTCTCAAATGTTTTTAAAATGCTTTCTTATGCTGAACATCCTGAGAAAACTGTTTATCTTGCTTCATATTCTTCAAGAAGAAACAACAGAAAGTCTTCATATGATAGTAAAAAAGAGGCAAAGGATTTCCTTGTAGAAAATGTTCTAGGTGAAGATTTTGTTAAGAAATTTGAAAAGTTTCAGAGAGACGTCATGGAAAATGGGAATGCTTCTTTTGATTACAGCAGAAAAGAAAAAGTTCTTTTTAAGATGAATGGCGTAGAAGTTAAGGATTATTACCTGAAGATTAATGGAAAAGCAAATAGCGAAAAACAGGCTGCTAAAGGCGATTATAAATTGAAGTTTACAATGGCTTTTGATCCTAATGAAGTTGCTGAAGATTCTGCTGTAAAAGATCTTCTTTTTAAGATCAATACAAGTGGTTCTGCTAATATGAAGAATATTGACAGGGATTCAAGAGATGGAAATGTAGATCTTTTTGCAAGTCTTGT
>AUXO014759066.1_pt1 | contig 11272 bp, 12 predicted proteins | sample 768731 | NCBI WGS metagenome assembly AUXO01 (sample SAMN02715735, study PRJNA202380) | gut metagenome | biome: sheep rumen | host: Ovis aries | place: New Zealand: Palmerston North | reverse complement strand
ATAAAATCATCAGCACCAGCATCTAAAACAGTCATCATTAATTCATCTTCATCAACTGTTTTTTCTACTACGATAACACCTTTTCTATCAAACATATAACTAACAGAACCATCAGTACCTAAGTTACCACCTTTTTTAGTAAAAGCAGTTCTAACTAACATAGCAGTACGATTTCTATTATCAGTTAAGCAATCAACCATAAATGCTGTTCCAGCTGGACCATATCCTTCATATCTAACGCTTTCATAATTTTCATTAGCTCCAGCACCGCATGCTTTATCAATAGCCTTTTGAATATTGTCTTTAGGCATGTTTTGACTACGACATTTTTCAATAACCATTCTTAAAGATGGATTCATATCAGGATCTCCATTAGTCCCTTTAGCAGCTACATAAATTTCTTTAGCTAACTTTTGGAAAATTTTTCCACGTTCTGCATCTATTAAACCTTTTTTTCTATGAATTGTTGCCCATTTTGAATGTCCACTCATTATGATTCCTCCTCTTTTTTTACCAATAAATATATTACCATAATTCTATTTAAAATAAAAGAAAATATTAACCAAAATATTCCAAAATAATTGGAGATAATATTAATAATAACATAAGTGGTATTAATAAAAATACTGAAATAGCGCTAATCTTTATAGGTAATTTATTAATATATGTCTTAATATTATAAATTCTCTTATTATTTAATAAAACAATATCTTTTTCTAATGAACTAATCATATCTCTACCACTAACATAGCTTTCAGTTAAATCAGTAATAATATCTTTAATTTCATCAGAAGATATCTTATCTTTAAAATCAATTAAAGCTTCATGTAAAGTTTTACCATATTTAGTTTCATTTATCACTACTCTAAAATAATCAGATAAAGTATTATCTACATTATTTACAGTTAATTCTAAAGCTTGATTTAAGTTTTTTCCAGATTTTAAAGTAATTAATAATACTTCAAAAAATAAATTACTATCACGTTCCAATAATTTTTCTTTTTCTTTTATCTTACTATCATATTTAAAATAAACTAATATGTAATTAAATAAAATTGTAGTTAATAATGCAATAGATATATGTCTATTTAATAATATAAAACTAATTACAAATACTAGAATATTACTAAATATTCTATAAAATAAAAATTTAGTTGATACATCTTCGCTATTACATAAATATATATCTTTTTCTTTATACTTAGTAATAGTTTTTGTACGATATATTCTTTTAACTATTTCTTCTTTAAGATGCATATTATCACTCCTAATATTTTTCTACTATCATTATTTTCTTTACTACAATTACATATACAAAATATAATACCAATTGACTAACACCAAGTAAATTACCTAAAGATGTTGTAACAAACATAGTTATATAATTATCATAGATCATAACCATACCACCAAATACAATAATTGGAAGTATAGATAAAATTATATATACAAGTTTAGATGAAGCTATAGTTGCATCTAATTCTTGACTAAGTTTCTTTCTTGTTTCAAATAATTCTTCTAAATAATTAAATACTTCTTTAGTATTGCCACCAGTTTTACTAAGAATAGATAAAGTTGTAGTAAGATAAGCTACATCCTCTACTCCACATCTATCCATCATTCTTCGAAAAGATACTTCTAAACTTAAACCATGATTTAAATCATTAACAACTTCTGTAAATTCATTCTTTAAATCACCATCTATTTTATCCTTAGTATCTATTAAAGCTTCTTTTATGCTCCTATTAGCTTGAAGATTATTATTAATAATAGTTATTGCCTTTAATAAGTTTTTTTCTATATTATTCTTTTTAATTTTATCAATAACTAAATTATATATACCTGGTAAAACAAACCCAAGAATAAATGCAGCTAAGCTTGATATAAAAGTTATTTTTTGAAGATGGAAAATTGATAATAATATATATAAAATAACAAAGCTAAAAGCACATACAAATGAATCTATTACATTAAATATTTCTTTTTCTTTTCTTCTTTTATCTAAATCTTTATCTTTACTTAATATTAAAATACTTAAAGCTATTTCTTCTTTTTTAGCTTTATACCAATTAAGGAGCTTATCTGGAATTGACAGATTAGTATCATCAGTTTGTTTTAAAGTATGACCATTTATACGATTAGAAAGTTTAATTCCATGAATTACACATACTAGCCAAACTATAAAGGCAATAAACAAAATAAACAATACTGATATTTCAATTATGTCTTTAAGTCCCATAATATCACTCCTTTTAATTATTCTTATCTTCTTTATCTTTCTTATCTTTTTTATTTTTAGTAGCTAGTGGTTTAAATATATCATCAATATCTAAAATACCACGACTATTAATTTTATTATAAACTAATGGTACATAGTTATGTAGAATGAATTCTCCTAATACATTACCATTTGTATCCATTCCTTCTTGAAGAAATTCAAATATAGGTTCCAAATGAATTTCATCATTAGTAAATCCTACTACTTCACTAATATTAGTTATTTTTCTTCTACCATCTGATAAACGTTTTACTTCAATTACTAAATCAATAGCGCTTTCAATATATTCACGAATTGCTTTAACAGGAAGCCCTACTTCATTCATTAATACCATTGATTCTATTCTATATAACGCATCACTTGGGCTATTAGCATGTAGTGTAGTTAAACTTCCTTCATGACCTGTATTCATAGCTTGTAACATATCAAATGCTTCAGCCCCACGTACTTCTCCAACAATAATTCTATCTGGTCTCATACGAAGTGAATTTCTTACTAAATCACGAATAGTAACTAAATTACCATTTTGATAATTATCATCTCTTGTTTCAAGTGAAATAACATGTTCCCCACTAAGTCTTAATTCAGCTGCATCTTCAATAGTAATAATTCTTTCTTTTTTACCTATAAAATTAGATAAAACATTAAGAAGTGTAGTCTTACCTGATCCAGTACCACCACAAACTAAAATATTTAATTTAGCTTTAACAGCAGCATCTAAGAACCTAGCCATGTAAGGAGTTAATGTTCCATTGCCTATTAAATCTTCTATTTCATCTATTTCTTTCTTAAATTTACGAATAGTAAGAACAGGTCCATTTAAACTAAGAGGTGGAATAATAGCATTCAATCTAGAACCATCTTCAAGTCTTGCATCTACCATTGGATTAGATTGATCAATAGTTTTACCAACACTACTAATTAATCTATCGATAGTTCTTAGTATATGGTCATTATTAATAAATGAAACAGAATCATCTTTTATTAAATTACCTTCCATTTCAACATATATCTCATCAGGTCCATTAACCATAATTTCAGTAACATTATCATCCTCTAATAATTCAGTTATAGGTCCATACCCATTAATTTCATTATCAATTAAATTATAAATATGTGTTCTTTCTAAAGTAGTTAAATCATGTCCCTCAAGTACATTATCTACAAAATAACTAATTTTTTCTTTAGTTGAATTAAATTCTAAATCTTTTTCATCTATAATCTTTTCAATTATTTTTCTTCTTAAATCATCCAATAATTCTTTATCTTTAAAAACAGCATAATCACTTATGAAAGTAGCACTTTTATTTTCCTTTATTTCGAATTCTTCTATTAATGTCTTTTTCATAACTACTCCTCCTTTAATAAGTCTAAAGCCATAGCTTGCATCTTATAAAAATCTCTTTTTTCTTTAAAAGTTAAACTTTTATTTAAAGTAAATATTTCTCCTTCTAATAAGAAAGAAGTTATATTTTTTATATATAAAGTTTTATCAAGTGTATAATCTATGTTTTTATTAATAGTTTTCTTTATTTCATAATTAGAAAAATAATTTAAATTAATATCTCTAGAATTATTTAATATAATTTTAAAATTACTAATATCAGTATTAGCCACTATATCTAAATAATTTTTAGAGTTTTTTATATCCATTAAATCATTAGTAAGCATATATAAAACAATATCACTTTTATCAAGTATTTTAATATTATTTACATTTAAACCATGAGTAGTATCAATAAGTACAACATCATAATCATTCTTAGCTTCATTTATAAAAGCTAAATTTCTTTATTTCATAATTAGAAAAATAATTTAAATTAATATCTCTAGAATTATTTAATATAATTTTAAAATTACTAATATCAGTATTAGCCACTATATCTAAATAATTTTTAGAGTTTTTTATATCCATTAAATCATTAGTAAGCATATATAAAACAATATCACTTTTATCAAGTATTTTAATATTATTTACATTTAAACCATGAGTAGTATCAATAAGTACAACATCATAATCATTCTTAGCTTCATTTATAAAAGCTAAGACATTATCTACATCTATTTTTATTGAATCTCTAGGATCTTTACAAGAACCAACTATATCAATACTAGGTAAATATGGGGTAACATAATTCTTATATGTTTCATAATTATTACCAAACATATCATCTGAAATATTAAAAACAGTTTTATTACAAGTAGTATTTAAATTTAAACTAATAGCCCCACCTAAAAAATCACAATCTACTATTAATACTTTTTTATCTAACTTAGACATAATTCCAGCTAGATTTAATAGAAAGATTGTTTTTCCTACTCCACCTTTAGATGATGTAATTGTGATAACTTTATTTTGTTTTTTCATAAATACCCCTTATTTACAAATTATTTCTGTTTTTACTTTACTCTTTTTATTTAATAAACTATCTATTTGCTTAACTAATACTATTTTAACTTTATTATTTTTATCAGTTATTTTAACCATTTGATCATTATCATTTTCTAATATAATATCTTTAATTTTAATTATGCTTTTACCATCTTTATAGTAATTACAAGCACTTTTAGCCAAATCTTCTTGACGCTTCTTTTCACCATATAAATATACTTTTCCAATAACCATTCCAAATATAAATATAACTAATGGTAAAATAATAATAAATAATACTAATACTTGTCCTTTTTTATTCAAGAGGAATCACCCTCTTAATAGATATGGTATAGTTTTTTAATATTAATTCAGTAACAGGACTAATCCATTTAATTTCTTTTTTAGCTATAACAGTAACTGATTTAGTATTTTCTTTAAAAGTTATATCAATATTATCACGTTCTAAACTTTTTTCTAAATCTATCATATTTTCTTTTTTATTTTCAAATAAATTTATATGATCATTTAACATAGTACTCAATTCATTCTTTTTAAGTATTAAATTAAGTACATCAATACTTGAAAATATCAGAATAATTATTATTGGTAATAGTAATACAAATTCAACAAGTGCTTGACCTTTTTTAGTTAACATTAATATCACTTCCCAACTTTCCCTATTCTACGTTTAAGTATATCATAAAAAATAATAAAATAAAAGAAGATTTATTCATCTTCTTTCGTTTCTTCTTCCTCTTCTTCATTTAAAATATCACCAGTATCATCACCACAAGACCCTGTACCTGGTTTATCGCCTTTTATATATTCTAGTCCTGCGATACTGCAAGAAGTTTTAGTAAGAGAATCCTTTACATATCCTCCAAAAAACTTAACTAAGCTAATGATCAAAATTGACATTAAAGCAACGATTAATATGTACTCAACTAAAGCTTGGCCTTTATTATTTTTCATATAATCACCTAAAAATAGTTTAAGATAATATTAGAAATTTGTCAAACTTTAATTTGTTTGTTATAATTTGAATGGTGAAGAATATGTATATTATATGTAAAGATAATACTATTAAATTATATATATTAAAAAATCCTTTTAAAAGATTTATGGGATTTATGTTTAAAAAAAATATTAATTATGCTTTATGTTTTCCAAGATGTAATAGTATACATACATTCTTTATGAAAGAAAACATTGATGTTTATATGACAGATAAAAATAATAAAATATTATATATTTATAAGAATTTAAATAAAAATAAAATTATATTACCTAAAAAGAATATTTATAATACATATGAATTACCAGTAAATATTATAGATTTAAAAATAAATGATTATATAAAAATAAAAGACAATCAATAGATTGTCTTTTTTATTATTTACGATATTCAAATTCAAAATCAAGAATTCTAACTATATCTCCTTCAACTACACCAAGTTCTTCTAATTTATCATCGACTCCCATTTTGCGAAGTCTTTTAGTAAATCTAGCTATACCTTCATCAGTTTGAAAATTAGCCATTCTAAATAATCTTTCAAGTTCGCGTCCAGCGATAACCCAAGTACCATTATCTTCTCTAGTAATTGTATATGGTTCTTCTTTTTGGAATTTATAAAGCACATGTCCTTCCATTTGATCTTCTTCATATAAAGGAGTATCTTCAACTGTTTCTAATAAATCTGCTAAAGCTACTAACACTTTATCTAATCCTTGGTTATTCATAGCGCTAATTTCATATATAGGATCTTTAACTTTTTCCTTAAATTTTTCTAAGTTTTCTTTAGATGATTCTAAATCCATTTTATTAGCTATTATTATTTGTGGTTTAGTTAAAAGTTTTTCACTAAAACTTTTTAATTCATTATTAATAATTTGATAATCGCTATAAGGATCTCTTCCTTCACTACCAGACATATCAATAACATGAGCTATAACTTTAGTTCTTTCAATATGACGTAAAAATCTATCTCCTAAGCCTTCACCTTCACTAGCACCTTCAATTAACCCTGGTAAATCAGCCATAACAAAGCTTCTTCCATTATTGTCTTTACATACACCTAAATTAGGAGTTAATGTTGTAAAATGATAAGCAGCAATTTTAGGTTTAGCTTGAGATACCATAGAAATTAAAGTAGATTTACCAACACTTGGAAGTCCAACTAATCCAACATCAGCTAACATTTTAAGTTCAACCTTCAAATATTTAACTTCACCAGGTTCACCATTTTCACTAAAGTTTGGAGCAGGATTTGCTTGAGTTTTAAAAGCAGTATTTCCTCTACCACCTCTTCCACCATGGGCAACAATTACTTCATCATCTTTATTCTTTAAATCCGCAACTATTAAACCAGAATCTAAATCAGTAATAACAGTTCCTTGTGGCACTTTAATAACGATGTCTTCGCTATTTTTACCATTTTGATTCTTTCCAGAACCATTCTCACCTTTTTTTCCTTTAATTATACGATTATATCTAAGATCAAGTAATGTTCTTAATCCTTCATCTACTTTAAATACGATATTAGAACCTCTTCCACCATTACCACCAAATGGACCACCCATTGGCATAAACTTTTCACGACGGAAAGCTAAGCAACCATCTCCACCGTTACCGGCATGAACTTCTATAGTTACTTCATCTATAAACATAAAGCCACCTCTTTTCTACTTGCATTTTTCTTTTTTATTTTCTTCTTGAGTATTAATCTTTTTGATTATTCTATTTAAGTCATCGATAAAAGCATTGTTGTCAATAAAATCAAAAATCATTTCTTGCTCATCTCTATCATAATTATTAAATAGAGACTTTTCCTCTTCGGTTAAAGGAATATTCATTTTAACTTTAACAAATACTTCTAAACCATCAAGTCTATTAAATTCATTTTTCATTTTTTTCCTTTATCAGATACCTGAAATTCCTTTCATTAATAAGATACCTCTTTTTTTAATAAAAGTCAAAGAAAAAAAGGAGTTTCACTCCTTTTAATTCATAACTAAATATGTAAAATAATATTTAACTCCATTAATCAATTCATTATCCCAAATACGTTCAGAATTTTCTTCTATCTCCGTAATATTATCATTTTCTATAGAATGAAGTCGACCTTTAATAGTGCCATCATAAAAATTAAATATACCATTATTTCTAACTCCATAAGTACCGCCTTGTAAGATTGGAGTAGTTTTATCAATTATTCCATCCTTAGAACCTATCGTTAGGGTACCACCATCTATTCTAATTGCTTCCTGTCTTTGAGAAATAATAGTTCCACCTGTAATATAAACTTCTGGTACCAATACATCATTATTAAGTGATTGAATTGCTGGCCTATTAGGAGCAGAACTATATAAATATGCAGTGCCAGATACTCTAGTAATGCCACCCAAATTATATACAGCTTGTCTTTCACCAGCAGCAATTATACTACCGCCAAGTATTTCAAAATCTCCACCTTCATTTTGAACAGCAGCAGTATTAGTTGATAATGAAACAATAGTACCACTTTTTATTTTTAGTGTTCCAAAATTAATAACTGCAGCTCTATTATCTGGACTAGTTAATGTATAATCTGTAAAATCAAATGTTATATGCTTGCCAGCCGGTACTGTAACACTTTCATAAGCATCAGCCAACAACTTAACAACTACCTTATATTCTGTTGAAGCATTATCTAATGCATCTTGAAGTGTATTATAAGTAGTAGTACCAATTTTAGCCACCATCATTTCCGAAGCTTTTTTCCATTTAGCAATAAGTTCTACATTATGTGTAATAATAGTATCCTTAGTTACTTTTTCTCCGTCAATATCATCTTTTAGATACCATCCTACAAAAGCGTAATCATCCATTTTAGGAACAGGAAGCACACCAATTTTTGTATTTCTAACAACATAACGTAAATTTTCATTTACCGTTCCATTATTAGGATCAAATGTAACTTCTAATGGAAGTTCAAGTGACATCGTCTTATATATATCGCTACCAATTTTTTCTGTATTATTTATTAGATAAAAGTCATCTTCTTTAGTAGTTATTCTAAAATCATCATTAATTGCAGCAGTTATCCCTTTAATTATTCCATCAAAGAACGAAATATTTCTAGTAGTATTAATACCATAAGTATATCCTTGGAAAACAGGAGAAGATATATCAACAGAACCATCTTTCGTTCCAATAACTAAAGTAGCCTTATTTTGAACTGCCGCATTAGCTTCAGAAACAAAAGTACCACTTAAAATTGTTAATATACCTCCATCATTTTGAACAGCAGCGCGCTCATTAGTAGTATTCCTAATATAAGTATTACCACCTATTTCTACAGTACCACCTTTTATATAAACACCTTGTCTTGTACCAGTAGCAATGATATTACTATCATATAATTTTAGACTTGCATCACTATAATTATTTATAGCTCCCTGAGTTGAATCTGAATTAAATGTACCATTAATTATTTCCAATGTTCCTCTATTTTCAATAATAGGCCTATTAGCTATATTACTAATAGCATGATTATCAAAATCAAATTTAACATTTTGACCAGCTTTTATTTCAACTAATTCCTGAATATCTTTTAACATTTTGATATTCTTTTTAGTACCATCTGTTGGTACAAGATTTAAAGCTTCGCCAATGGTATCATAATATTTATTATCCATTTCAACAGCTTTATTAAGTGGATTAAACAAAAAATTTAATTCAAATGGATAATCTATAGTATTACCATCATAGCCATTATTTTTATACTTAATTACTATATCTAACTCAATAACAGCACCATTACTACACTCATTATTAGTATTACACAAAACATCACCAATTTTATAATTAGTAAGCTCATAAGATAAATTAGAATTTGATATCGTTAACTCATCAAGTTGCATTTCAGAGTGTAAAACCATTATTTCAACCCTATAAGTTACATTAGAATCACTATTTGGTAAAGAAATATTACCATACACTTTATTAGTATTATAATCAACCATATTACTAATACCAGAATTATCACCGCTTATAAAAGAAGCACCTATTATTCTAACATCACTAATTGGTGAAACTAATACACTTGTATTGTCAATTGCTATATCAGTAGACAATGATGCATAGCCCAATGATATAATACAAACAGTACAAAGCAATAAAATAGCAATCGTTTTACATTTAATGATATTTTTCTTTATTTTATGAAGTACATCGCAAATATGTTGTTTTAAATCACAATTTTTTTTCATGCAAATACTCCTTTATTTATTATTAAACCACACAGTTGGATATCCAACATATGGTATTTTTAATTTAACTTTTCCTAATATCATATCATCTTTAACAGTAATATCATCATTCTTTTTGTTATTATCCCCTTTTGTATAATAATTAATAACACTGCCATCTTTTTCAATTTTATTAATTCTATGAATTATTATTTTTGTTCCTTTTTTATACGCAATAATATCACTTTTAGCTAAATCATGACATTTTTGATCAATAACAATCAAGTCACCTTTATTTAAAGATGGCTTCATACTTTCACTAGCAACCACTATAGCATAATACTTAAAATAGCCACTAAACAAATAAGCAAAAATAAGTATTAAAACAGTAGGCACAAAAAAATCACTAACTTTTTTTCTATAGTACTCATTTCTATTTAGACCTTTGTTAGTTATTTCTAAAAAACTTTCAATTCTAAACACAAGTAATACTGGAACAATCATATTAATAATAGATATGATATACTGATTAGGATTAGGAACAAATGGTAATACATACGGATATAAAGTAAATATTATTTCAAATAAAACAATAGGTTTATATCCTGAATCTTTTATAATATGTGAATATACAATATTTTTAGATATAATAGGAACTAATGTCATAGTTATATATTTAAGAGTTGTACTTTTTGAATATAAATCAGAGCCGGTAACACTACCTGTTAAATCAAGCAAAATAAAAAATGTACAACATAAAAACGTACGTATTTTATTATCATCAATAGAATTAAACACATTCCATCTTAATAATTCTCTAAATATTATATACATGAAAAAAGGAACAATCCTTTGACGCAAACTATATACAGTATAATAATTACCAGTAACAGATATACCAACTATTAAACCTATCAAATAATACACAATAAAAAATGTAATTATATATTTGATTGTTTCAAAAATTATTTCCATCTCATATTTAACTTTAACTTTTTTAATACCAAAATAATAATTAAAAAAAGCAAAAGAAAACATAGAAAATAAAAGCATAAGATGAATAGAAAAAAAATGGAAAAAGACAAGGTTTAAAGACAATGCTATTATCAATACTGCTATAAAAAACATAATCTTATTATATTTCATTTCCATTTTTTCCCTCCCCTTATTTATTAATCCGCTGAATCATAATTAAGTGAAACGCTTGGCAAAGTAACGTCAAAATCACCATCAGCAATTTGACTACCAGTTTCATATGTTATAACAATTGTTATTTCATCCTTAAGATTTTCGTAAAGTAAATGATTAGTTATTGAAGGAACAGATGTACTAGTAGCAGCTTCTTTACCAACTTTAACGCTAAATGTAATACCATTACATGCACTTGCAAC
>AUXO016840523.1_pt1 | contig 11273 bp, 11 predicted proteins | sample 768731 | NCBI WGS metagenome assembly AUXO01 (sample SAMN02715735, study PRJNA202380) | gut metagenome | biome: sheep rumen | host: Ovis aries | place: New Zealand: Palmerston North | reverse complement strand
ACCGATAACTGGTGGTAATGTTGGTGAGAGAAAGTTAGGGGTATTGGTTTCTATGGAAAATGGTAAATCTACTGCATATAGTATTGGTAATTTGGAAGATAGAGGTGTTATGTTTATTGAACCTGGTACTGATGTATATGAGGGTATGATTGTAGGAGAATGTAATCGTGAGAATGATTTAGCAGTGAATGTGGTAAAGGGTAAACAACTTACTAATACGAGAGCTGCTGGATCTGATCATACTGTTGTTTTAAAGAAACCTAGACCAATTAGTTTAGAGTATGCTTTAGAGTATATTAATACAGATGAGTTGGTTGAGGTAACACCTCTTAGTATTCGCCTTCGTAAGATGATTTTAAATACAGAACTTAGAAAAAAAGCAGATAGCAAAAAATAGGTAGTAAAATTGCTATCTTTTTTTGTCAAATCATCAAATAATATGTAAAAAAAATTAAAAATATGTTAAAATAAAGCTAGACCTAGTAAAGGTGGTGAATTATTTGGATAATGTGTTTTTAGTTGTTGTTACAACTTTTGTTATTGCTGTTATTTTTGTATTTGTTACTTTTTTTGTTACGAGAAGACAGACTAGTAAGAAGTATAAGTCTAAAGTTAATGAACTTGATGTTGAAAAGAATCAACTTATTAATGTTAAAATATTATCTGAAATTACTAAGGTTAGGGGTTTGGTAAAGACAGATAATTTAAAGCATAAACTAGAGGACTGGGATCATACTTTTAATTATATTAAGGAAGAGATGTTACCTAAGATTACTGATGAGATTAGTGATGTAGATTTTTTGATTGATAAGAAAGATTATGAAAATGCTGTTAAGAAGATGGCAGATATAGAGATTGAAATTGAAAAATTAAGAAGAAAGAGTAAAAAGTTAATTGATGAGATTCAAATTATTACTAATTCTGAGGAGAGAAATAGAGCTTTAATTACGAAGTTAAAGGTAGAATATAGGGAACTTTATAGTAAATTTACTAGAAATGAAAAGGATTATGGAGAGTTAAAGGATATTATTCAGAAGGAATTTGATAAGATTGATGAAAAATTTTTAGCCTTTGAAGATGCTATGGATCAAAATGATTATGTAGAGGTTGAGAAGATAGTTGTTATTTTGGAAGAGGATTTGAAGCGTTTGAAGGATGTTATTCAGAATATTTCATCTATTTTGTTAATGGCGACGGTTCTTGTTCCTGGTAAGGTTGATGAAGCTAAGGTTATGTATGCTAGGATGATACGTGATGGTTATCCTTTAGATTATTTAAATGTTGAATATAATTTGAGTGAAATAGAGAAAAAAATTGAGGGAATTATGGAAAATATTAGAAAACTTCAGATGGAGGATGCTAATGTTGAACTTAAGGCTATTTTGGAATATTTTAATTCTTTATTTCGTGATTTTGATAAAGAAAAAGAATGTAAGGATTCTTTTAAGGAAGGATGTAAAAAGTTTAGGTATAAATTAGAGAAGGTTAATAAGGTTGTTTATGATATTTATATTCAAATTGATGATATTAAAGTAACTTATGATTTGACGGATGAGGAAATTAATCGTTTTAGTAATTTGAATCGTAATTTGGAGAATATTAATGAATGTTTTAAGTTGCTTTTAGAGCATGGTAAGACTAAGACTTTTGCTTATTCTCATTTATATGATGAATTAGATGGACTTAATGTAAAGTTATCTAGATTACAGGATGATTTAGATTATCAACTTAAGTCTATTACTAGTATGCAAGATGATGAATATAGGGCAAAAGAACAACTTTCTACTATTCAGGAGTTGTTAAGAAAGTCTAAATTGAAGTTAAAAGATTATAAATTGCCTGTTATTCCTAGTAGTTATTATGTTGAATTAAAGGAAGCTCAGGATGCTATTCGTGAGATTGTTAGAGAATTAGATAAGAAGCCTATTGTTATTAAGATATTAAATATTAGGGTTGATACGGCAAGGGATTTGGTTTTTAAGATTTATAATAAGACTAATGATATGATTAAGGTATCACAAATGAGTGAAAATATGATTATTTATGGAAATCGTTATAGGAGTACTTATCCTGAGGTTGATCAGGGTTTAGAGAAAGCTACTACTTTATTTTATAAGGGTCAGTATGAGCAAGCTTTGGAGACTGCTAGTAATGTAGTTCATGTTGTAGAAAATGGGAATTAAACCTCTTACTTTTGTGTAAGAGGTTTAATTCCGTATGTTTTTGTAGTGGTATCATAGAATAGAAAGTTATGGGGAGGATTATAGGTTAGAATAATGAAATTTATATAGGTTATTATGATTAATGCTATGGATATTTTATTTAATACTTTTAGTGGTTTCTTAGTTAGTAGATGAAAAGATAATATTTGCATGATTCCGTATACAATTAAAAGTAGGAAGATGGATAGGGGTAAGAATTCTTTTATAAAATAGTTGATGGGAAGATAGATGATTAGATAGAGGATTATGCCTAAGAAGCTTGTTAGATATAGTTGTAAGGGAAAATTATGAAATGTAATTTTTTCTTTTTTTAATAGTGTATAGTCAATTATTCCATAAAGAAGAGTGGATGTGTATATTATTTTCATGTGTTCAAAGATGCTTTCGTTTACGGGAAAAAAGAAAGAAATTAGTGTATTTGGAATCAATTTGTACATTTCGTGTGATAGGAAGGATGTAATAAATATTCCTATTGTAGCAAGTATTTTTAATTTTATTAATTTTTTCATATTTCACCTCATTATAATGTATGTTTTATTTTTTTCTATATTTTAGTTTTTTGTTTGTTTCATGTTTGACATTTATTTGGTTTTATATTAGAATATTTTTTCAGGTGAAGTTATGTTTGAAGTTGTGAAGTATATGGAGTCTTGTTCTTGTATAGGTGAAGATGAGATTATTATGTTAAAAATGAAGTATGATGAAGATACTATTTTATCTTCTTTGAAACAGATTGTATCAATGGAATTAGAAAATAATAATTGTAGTGTTGATGAGGATATGTTTTATCAAGTGCAATTAGATTTGTGGGAGCGTTATGGTTATTGTTTTTCTTATTTTCATTATTATCCTTTTTATGATGTTATATTAAATAGGTTTGAGAATGTGACTAAAAATAGGGGATTAGAGGATGATTCTAGAATTAGTTTAGAAGATGAAGTTAAGTATGGTTTTCAGTTGTTGGCTAAAAAATATATTACTATTATGGATGATTCTTTGCATGTTGATTTGAATGATATTTTTAAGAAGGTTTCTTTTCAGACGAAGGAAAAGATTATTCTTTTGTTTTCTGATTTTTATAAAAAATGTCCTGTAAAGTCTTATTATGATGATGGGGTTCGTGAGTTTCTTTCTTTAGAGGAGGATAAATTAAATGATGATGGAGATTGTTTTAATAAAATAGATGATGAGATGATGATTCATCAAATCAAATTATATTTGGATTATAGGACAGCTAAGTTTATGTTAACTAGTCGTAATTTGAAGTTAATTAATAAGGTTGTTTCTTCTTTTCAAGAGAATTATAGATTTACCTGGGATGATTTTTATCAAGAGGGGTATTTGGGGCTGTTGAGAACTTGTGATAAATTTGATATACGATATGGTTATAAGTTTTCTACTTATGCTATTGTATGGATTCATCAGGCGATTAGTCGTTTTTGTCTTCAAGATTTTAGAATGATAAAAATTGGTCTTACTCGTAATTATTATTATCAGAAGTTAAAAAAATATTCTGAGAAGTATGAGTTATTAAATTGTAGAAAACCTACTGTTAGTGAGCTTTCTTTGTTATGTGGTATTGATGAGGATAAGGTATCGTCTATGTTAGCTGAATCTAATCGTTTTTGGTGTGATTCTCTTCAGAGAAATGTTTCTTTAGATGGTGATGGGGATGTTTTTACTTTAGAAGATGTATTAGAGAGTGATGAATCTAATTTTGATGAAGATGTTCTTATGAAGAATGTTTATGATAATTTGGTTGATGCTATGGATGGTATTCTTTCTTCTTTAGAAAAAGATATTTTATTTATGCATATTGAACAGCAACTTCCTTTTTCTGTTATTGCTGAGAAGTATCATTGTTCTCGTCAACGTATTGATCAAGTTGAGAAAAGAGCTTTGATGAAGTTACGTAGGAATACTAAGGTTAGGAATTTAAATCCTTATTAGAAGAATTATGATATTTGTCATAATTTTTTTCTTAACTTTTATGTTTACTAGTGATATAATATTAACAAGTTAAAGGAGGAAGAAATGAAGTTAGAAATTAAAGATTTATGTGTAGAAGTAGAAAAGAAAATTGTTTTAGATCATTTTAATTTAAATATAGAATCTGGTAGTATTCATGTTATTATGGGACCTAATGGTGTTGGTAAGAGTACTTTATCAAGAGTTATTATGGGTGATGCTAGATATCATGTTATTCATGGTGATATTTTATTTGAAGATGAGAGTGTTTTACATTTGCTTCCTGATGAAAGGAGTAAAAGAGGAATTTTTTTAGCAATGCAATCTCCTATGGAAATTGAGGGAGTTAGTAATCAAGATTTTTTAAGAACTGCTATTAGTCAGAGAAATGAGAAGAAGGTTGGGTTGTATCAGTTTATTAAAGAATGTGATGCTGCTGCTGTTGATTTGGATATGAATCAAGATTTGATTCATCGTAGTTTAAATGTTGGTTTTAGTGGTGGAGAGAAAAAAAAGAATGAAGTTTTACAGATTAAGTTATTAAAACCAACATTTATTATTTTAGATGAATTAGATAGTGGTCTTGATGTAGATAGTTTAAGGGTTGTTTGTCAGAATTTGCGTGAATATATGAAAGAAGTTCCTGATACTTCATTGTTGATTATTACGCATTATTCTATGATTTTAGATTATTTGAAGCCTGATTATGTACATATTCTTTCTAATAAACATATAGTAAAGACTGGAGATTATCATTTGGTTCATGATATTGAGAAGAATGGTTATCAAAAATATATTGAGGATGTTCGTTCATGAGGAATAAATTTATTTTAAAAAAGAATACTTTAGAGTCTTTTTCTAGTAAGGAAATAGATATTGTTGATTCTCATATTGTTTTTAAAAAAAATGGTGATTATGTTTTAGAATATGAGAATTGTAGTCATGTGAATTTGGATATTTCTGTTATGGATGATGTTATGGTTAAGCTTTTTATTTTTAGTAGAGATAATGATGTTGATATTTGTAATCATTATGTTTTGGGGAAAAGAAGTAATTTGATGTTGTTTCAGTTTTATGATAATAAGAATGTGCATGAGAATACTGTTATTGATTTAGATGGAGAAAATTCTAAATTTTATCAGGGATTTTCTAGTATCAGTCGTGGATGTGAGGAATATCATATAGTAGTTAATCATAATAAGATGGGAGTATGTAGTGATATTAGAAATAAATGTATTGCTCTTGATGGTAGTGATATTTCAATTCAGATAGATAGTAATTTAGAAAAGGGTAATTCTTCTTGTGTAATGGATCAGGTTAGTAGAATTTTGACGTTTGGAGATGTTAGGGCGAAGATTATTCCTAATATGTTTATTGAAGAAGATAGTGTAGAGGCGAGACATGGTTCTATTATTGGTAGTTTTGATGAGGAAGAAGTTTTTTATTTGATGAGTAGGGGGATTTCTCGTGAGGAGGCTATTCTTTTATTGATTAAGGGATTTTTGTTTTCTAATATTGTAGTAGATTTGGAGAAACGTGAATTTATTATGAGGAGTATTTTGAAATTGAGGAGGTGATTTATGAATCGTGATGATTTTTATATGTTAGATAATAATCTTATTTATTTTGATAATGGGGCTACTACTTTAAAGCCTAAGTGTGTTGTTGATTCTATGGTGGAATATTATAGTAAATATTGTGCTAATGCCCATCGTGGTGATTATAAAAATAGTCAGATAGTTGATTCGATGTATGAGGGTGTTAGGAAAAAGATACAAGAATTTATTCATGCAAATGAGGCTAGTGAAATTGTTTTTACTAGTGGGGCTACAGATGGATTAAATAGGATTGTTTTTGGTTATTTTAAGGAATATTTAAAAAAAGGTGATGAGGTATTACTTACAGAAAGTGAGCATGCTTCTAATGTTCTTCCTTGGTTTAGGTTAAAAGAAGAGATTGGGATAGAGATTAAGTATATAGAACTTGATTGTCATAAGGAAGTTACTGTTAGTAATGTAGAGAAGGCTATTACTGATAAGACTAAGGTGATATCTTTAGCATATGTTACTAATGTTGTTGGAGATATAAGACCTATGAGAGATATTTGTGAAATAGCTCACCAGCATGGTATTTTAGTAGTTGGTGATGGTGCTCAGAGTCTTAGTCATATTAAGACGGATGTTTGTCTTGATGATGTTGATTTTTTTGTAGGTAGTGCTCATAAGTTTTATGGTCCTACTGGAGTTGGTTTTTTATATGGTAAGTTTGATTTGCTTGATAAAATGAAACCAGTACAATATGGTGGTGGAATGAATGCTATGTATACTTCTTCTGGGTATATGGAATTAAGAGAGGTACCTATTAGGTTTGAAGCAGGTACTCAAAATATTGCTGGTGTTATTGGTATGGGTGCTGCTATAGATTATCTTAATTCTATTGGTATGAATTCTATTGTTAGATATGAGCATCAGTTAAAAGAGTATTTAGTATCAGAATTAAAAAAAATAGATAATATTATACTTTATAATGAAGATGTTGTAGGTAGTATTGTTGCGTTTAATGTTAAGGATATTTTTAGTCAGGATGTTGCTTTATATTTGGATAAGAAGCATATTTGTGTGAGAAGTGGTAATCATTGTTCTAAAATTTTAAATCATGTTTTTGGGGTTGATAATACTTGTCGTATTAGTTTTGGTATTTATAATACTAAAGATGAGATAGATAAATTTATTAATGCTTTAAAGAGTATTGGTAATATATGGAATGAGATATTGTAGGAAAAAGAGAATCAAGTTTTATATTGATTCTCTTATTCTTTATATAATTCTTTTTTTAATAAATTAATGTTATTAGTCATGATTGTTATGTAGTTGTCATTACTATTTGTAATACTTCCATCAATAGAGTGCATTGAATTGATTGAAACTAATTCAATTTTATTTTCTTGTATTAAATTTTTTACTGTTTGATTGCTTTCTTTGGATGTTGAATAAATATATTTTATATTTCCTGAATTAATTAAAGATTTTACTTCTTCTATTGTATTACTACTTAAATCTTGATTTTCTTCTAATGATATTACTTTTAATCCGTGTTTTTCTAAGAATTTAAACATATTGCTATCTGTTACGATTGTTTTATATTTAGCGTTTTCTATTGTTTCGTTTAGGTTGGCGTCTAATTTTGATATGTCGTATTCTAATGTGTCATATTTAGTTTCTATTTCTTCTTTTAAATAGGGATTGTTAATGTATTCGGCTAATCCTTCTTTGATGTTTTCTGCCATCATTAGGTAATCATTTGGGTTTAACCATAACTCTTCAATAGAGTTATCATATTTCATACCTGTGGCTACGTCAATTACTTTTAATTTGTCATTTAGGTTAATCATTTTTACAGCATAGTCTCTGTCTTTATCTAGACTGTTGAAAATAAATAATTCGCTTTTGCTGTATTCTTCTAGTTTTCTATCTGATAATTTGTAATCTGATAGGGTAACTCCAGTAGGATATATGCTATATATTTTAGAGTGTTCTCCATATAGAGAAGTAATTAGGTAATTTATTGGATAAGTTGTAGTATAAATATTTATGTTTTCCATTGTTTTACTATTAATATCACAGCCACTTATTAGTATACATAGTAAGAATAAATATATTATTTTTTTTAATTGTTTCATGTTTTATCACCTATCTATCATTTAATATTATTTTACATTATTTTTTTCTCTTTGTAAACAAGAAATAAATAATACTGGTGAAAAGATTTTAAAGTATGTATATTTTATGTTATACTAGATTTTGAAGGATGGGTTAATTATGAAGGATTTTATTTTAAAAAGGTATAAGGATATTATTTTAGTTATTTTAGTTTTTTTGATTACTCTTTGTTTATCTATTTTTGTTAACAATGTTACATTTGATGAGGTTTGGAATTATGGGTTTAGTCTTAATATTAGTAAGGAGCTTATTCCTTATAGAGATTTTAATATGTTACAAACTCCTTTTTCTTTGTTTATGGGAAGTATTTTTATTAGGTTGTTTGGTGAGAGAATTATTAGTGTTGATATTTTAAATAGTTTTGTTATTACGGTATCATTTTTTTTGTTATATAAGATATTGGGATATAAGGCTTTTTTGCTTTATCCATTGTTTGTTTTGTATACGGTTTTTGGATATAATTCTTTTTGTTTATTGTTATTGATAATTATACTTACGCTTATAGTAAGAAAGAGGGATTATAATACTATTTTAGGAATTATAATTGGTATTTGTTTTATTACAAAGCAGACGATAGGTGTTTGCTTATTTGTGCCATATTTTTATTATTCTAAGAATAGATTTAAAAGTGTTATTTCTTTTTTGATTCCTTTTTTGGTGTTATCTATTTATTTAATTTATTACGATGCATTTTATCAATTTATAGATTATTGTTTTTTGGGAATGTTAGATTTTGGTAGTAAGAATACGAATGTTGGTGTGTTATTTGTTGTTGAGGTTATTATTGTTATTGTTTTATTTATATTTCTTTTTAAGAGTGGTTTTCGGGATAAAGTATTATTTTATATACTTTCTTTTCAGATTATGGCTTTTCCTCTTAGTGATTTGTATCATTTTTTAATTTCTTTTTTACCTGTTATTTTTTATATATTATATCGTGTTAGGTCTAAATATATTATGATTACTATTGGTATTATTTTATATAATTTTTTCTTTATTTCTTTGTATCGTAATATTAGTTCTAATTATTTGGTTAGGGATGATAATTATTTGTTTTTAAAGAATATTGGTTATGTTTTTTATAATAATATTGTTTCTAAGAGTAATGCTATTTCTTCTACTAAGGATGGGGATTATTATTTTATTATTGGGCCTGAAGCTTATTTTATTAAGTTGTATTCTGGTGATGTTATTTCTAAGTATGATTTTCTTTTGAATGGTAATATGGGATATCATGGTAATAGAAGGATGATACAAGATATTTCTCAAATGTGTTTTGATCATCAATGTCAGTTTTATGTTAGTAAAGGGATTGTTTTTTCTTCTGATAATCAATTTAGTAAGGATATTTATGATTATGTTTTGAATCATTATCATTTTGTTAATGGTAGTAGTTATTTTGATATTTATAAGTCGTAATTATTTTTTATTTTTGGTTGCAGTTAAAGGTTTAATCATGTTATAATTTAGTTTGGTAAGAGAAATGGGTGATGATGATGAAGATATTAGATGATTTACATATTAATACAAATTCTTTTGATTTATATAAGAGAGCTTTTACGCATACTTCTTATAGTAATGAACATGCTGATTGTGAAAGTTATGAGAGATTAGAGTTTTTGGGGGATGCTGTTTTAGAGGTTATTATTAGTGATTTTTTGTATAATGAGAATCATTTAGAAGAAGGGACTATGACTAAGATGAGGGCTAGTTATGTTTGTGAGGCAGCTTGTGCTACTTATGCAAGAGAATTAGGTCTTGATAAGGAGATTCTTCTTGGTAGTGGTGAGGCGTTTGCTAATACTACGATTATTGCTGATGTATTTGAGTCTTTTATTGCAGCGATGTATTTAGATCAGGGATTAGAAAAGACTCGTGAGTTTGTTATGAGTGTTGTTAAGTCTTATATTGATGATGGTGTAGATTTTTTGCATGATTATAAGTCAGAACTGCAAGAATTGGTACAGACTGTTCGTAAGAGTGTTGTTTATGAGGTAATTGATGAGAAGGGGCCTGCTCATAATAGAATCTTTACTTGTCAAGTATTGGTAGATGATATTGTGATGGGGATTGGTACTGGTAGTAGTAAGAAGTCTGCAGAACAAGAAGCTGCTCGAGTAGCGTTGCAGAAACAGGTAAGATGATATTTGGAAGCTAAGTGATTTTTAGCTTCTTTTTTGTAATAATACTTTTCTTTTTGTTTTGTTTTTGGTATAATTATTGTAATAATAGGGATGGTAGGGTGATGTTTTTTGAATCGCAAGGGACAAGCTTTGGTAGAGTTTATATTAATTTTACCTGTGTTTTTAATGATTTTATTTGCTATTGTTGATTTTGGTATGATTCTTAGTTCTAAGAGTAAGTTAGAGAATACTAGTACTGATTTGGTAATGCTTATATTAAATGGTGAAACTGTTTCATCAGTTTCACGGGAGTATTCTGATTTAGAGATAGATGTTAAAAATTATAATGATAAGTATCAAAAAGTTATTATTATTCAAAAAGTAAAACTTATTACTCCTTTTTTGGATAGAGTGCTTGGTAATCCTTTTCAAATTAAAGTAGAGAGGGTTATTCCAAATGCTTAATAGAAGGGGACAGAGTTTAGTTTTATTTGTTTTACTTCTTCCTATTATGCTAGGTGTTATGGCTCTTGTTATTGATGTTGGTAATGCTTTGGTAGAGAAGAATAGTATGGATAATGGTATTGTTATGGTTATGAATATAGCTTTAGATAAGGATATGAAAAGGGATGAGGTTTACGATCTTTTAAAATATAATTTAGAGGATAATTCTTTTGATGTTTTTGTGGTAGATAATGAAATTACTATAAAGGGTGAGACTCATGTTAAGGGGATTTTTAGTAAAATATTAGGATTTTCTGGATTCTTTATAAAGAGTGAATATGTAGGTAGTGTTTTGGATGGTAAAAAGGTAGTCAATAAGAAAAGGTAAAAAAGAGGTGCGATATGGCAAGTAAAAATGGTAGAGTAATTAGTATTTCTTCTGTTAAAGGCGGCGTTGGTAAAACGACTATGGCTATTAATTTGGCAGGTATTTATTATAGGAAAAAGATGCGTGTATTACTTATTGATGCTGATTTTTATGGTGGTGGTATTAGTACTTGGTTGGATTGTAGAAATCAAAAAGATATTTTTATGATGATGGATAGTATTTCTAATAATCGTTATAGTAGTATTCGAGAATATGTTGTTAGTTATAATAGTGGGATTGATGTTTTGGCGAGTCCACATGATCCTAGGAGTGCTCTTAAGATTGATAGTAAGTATATTCCTATTATTTTTGAGTTTGCTAAAAGAGAGTATGATGTTATTTTAGTGGATACTAATCATATTATGAATGA
>AUXO015476063.1_pt1 | contig 11274 bp, 10 predicted proteins | sample 768731 | NCBI WGS metagenome assembly AUXO01 (sample SAMN02715735, study PRJNA202380) | gut metagenome | biome: sheep rumen | host: Ovis aries | place: New Zealand: Palmerston North | reverse complement strand
TTTTATTTTATCAACAGAATGCATTACAGTTGTATGATCTTTTCCACCAAATTCAATTCCTATTTTTGGTAAAGATTCTTCTAAAACAGTTCTACAAATATACATTGCTATTTGTCGTGGAACCCCTATTTTTGCCATTCTTTTTTTACTCTTTAAATCTTCAACTGTAATATTATAATGATTAGCGACTAATTGTTGAACTTGTTCAATCTTATTCTTTGAAACAATGCTTTTTACAAAGTAATCTTTTAATGCTTCTACAGCCAAATCCAACGTAATATCAGATCCACTCATCATGGTAGCATAAGCAAAAACTCTTGTAATTGCACCTTCCAGTTTTCTAATATCAGTCGTACAATTACTTGCGATATATTCTTTTACTTCTTTTGGGAAAGTACTTCCCATCACTTGACTTTCTATTTTTTTATCAATAATATCCATGCGAAGTTGAAAGTCAGGAGGTAAAATATCGATTGTAAGTCCCCAATTAAATCTCGTTCTTAAACGATCTTCTAATAGTTTTAAATCATCTGGAGATCGGTCTGAGGAAATAATAATTTGTTTATTGTTCCCATATAAATCATTAAAAGTATTAAAAAACTCTTGTTGTGTTTGATAAGCATTTCCTAAGTACTGAATATCATCAATCATTAATACATCAATGTCACGGTATTTCTTTTTAAAGATTTCCACACTATCATAATTATTTCCATCTTTATTTTTTTTACTAATTCCTATAAAATCAGAAACAAATTTTTCACAGGTAACATATAAAACTCTTTTTTCACTATGTGTTACAATGTAATTTCCTATTGCATGCATCAAATGTGTTTTACCAAGTCCACTATTTCCATAGATAAATAAAGGATTGTACATGAATCCAGGCTTTTCAGCGACTGCTAAAGAAGTAGCTTTCGCAAATTTATTACTGACTCCTACAATAAAATTATCAAAAGTATACTGTGGATTTAAATTGGTTTCCATATTAGGTTTTGATTGGTATTCTTTTTCCACAGGGATTTGAATTGTATCTTCAATTTCATCTTCTGTATAGTATTCAAAGTGAACGTTTTCACCAGTTAAATTGGTATAGGTTTCTTCCATGAAAGAACTATAATTTTCTTTTAAATGTTTTTTATGAACATTCATTGGAACAATGATTTTCGCGACATTTCCTTTTATCTCTAAAAGTTTTGTTTCAGAAAACCAGGTGTCATAGGCCATTGCATTTAATGAGTCTTTCATTTTTGCTAAAAAACTAGTCCACAATTCATCATTGCTCATCCTAAACACCTCACTTTGTAAAATTTACCATTATTGTACAATATTTTTATGAAAAAGCAAAGAAAAAATAGTAAAAAATAACAAAAAAAATTATCCACAATATTTCCCACAGAAAAAAGACAAGAAAGTCATAAAAAAAATAAGTTTTCCATATTTTTGTGGAGAAAATTATAAACATAGGAAAAAGGCTGTGATTTCATTTTCCACAAATTTGTTGAAAATTGTCGAATAAATAGAAAAAATAAGAAATAAATATGTAGAAAAGTATGTGGAATAAAATAAAACTATAAATTTATTAACAAGTAAAAATGTGGAGAAAAAAAATATACACAAAATTTTCCACAAAAAAGTGGAAAAAAAGATTAAATAATGTTTGACAAAAAAGACTTTTATCTATATAATTAACTACAGCAAAGGGAAATTTAGGGAGGTGTCATATGAAAAGAACTTTTCAACCTAATAATAGAAAAAAAAGTAAAAAACAAGGATTTTTAGCTCGTTCAGAATCAAAAATTATTGCGAATAGAAGAAGAAAAGGACGCAAAAATTTAGCACATTAATGAAACCACTGATCTTCAGTGGTTTTTTAGATAGGATGTGAGTCATGAAAAAAATTAATATTGTGAAAAAAAATGAAGATTTTAATCGAATTATTCAAACATGTAAATCATATAAAACCAAATATTTTTTCATATACTTAGAAGAAAATACAAATGAAATTTATCATTTTGGTTTCTCTGTTGGAAAAAAAATCGGGAATGCAGTTACAAGAAATCATATAAAAAGGCAAATAAAACAGATTCTTTCAGAAAAAAACTACCAAAATGGTTTTAATTGTATTATAATAGTTAGAAAGAGCGTGCTTTCTTCTACTTATCAACAAATGAAAGAAGATTTGTTAGAAGAAATTAGCAAGTTAGAATTAATAAAGGAGAATATATGAAGAAGAAAAGTAAATTATTAAAAATTAGTGTTATTTGTCTTTCCGTTTTTCTATTATCTGGATGTACTTCTTACATCAAAGGAGCCGATAATAAAACAGTAAAAAATGAACATACTGGTCAAAATTTAACTGCTCACATTTTATGTCAGCCAGAAGATGGTACAACAATCGAAGCATATGAAAAAACAAAAGAAGAATTGATTGAAAAATACCAAAAACAACTTGAAAATAAAGAAATTACCCAATCAAAATATGATTCTTTAGTTTCAAAAATAACAGATATTACAAAATTACCAAAATGTAGTGAGTTTTCTATAACATCTGGAGGATACCAAGGAGTATGGTCAACGATCTTTGTAAAACCACTTGCTTGGGTATTAATTAAAATTGGAGAGTTGTTTGGAAACTATGGTATTTCTGTAATTCTTACTACTCTACTTATTCGTTTAATTACAATGCCATTTACGAAAAAAACAGCTTTACAATCTGAAAATATGAAGAAAGCTAAACCAGAACTAGATAGATTAGAAAAGAAATATGCAAATAAAACAGATCAACAAAGTCAAATTCAAAAGAGTCAAGAAATGATGCTGATTTATAAAAAATATAATATCAATCCAATGAGTGGATGTCTATTTGCATTTATTCAAATTCCACTTTTCTTTGCATTCTATGACGCACTTAATTTATTACCAGTTATTTTTGAAAGAACCTTCTTAAAAGTATTCCAATTAGGAACTACTCCTATAATGGCACTTCAAAATGGAAAATGGTATTACTTAATTGTTGTAGTATTGGTTGGTATAGCAAGTTACTTCTCATTTAAATTAAATTCCACTGCATCTATGGGAGAAGAACAAGCACAACAAATGAAAACTATGAGTAATGTATCGATTGCAATGATTACTTTATTCTCATTCGCAACCTCTACTGGAATTGCATTATATTGGATTACAAATAGTACATTTACAATTCTACAAAACTTATATGTAAAAAGGAGTATTAAAGATGCTAGAAGTTAGAAAATATGAAGGAAAAACAAAAGAAGAAGCAATGCAATCTTGTATAGAGGAATTAAATATAGAAGAAACAAATTTATATACTCGCTATCAAGAAACAGAAGCAAAACTATTTAAATCAAAAAAAGTAACTTTAGAAGTAGTTACAAAAGAAGATGTTACTAATTACTTAAAAGAGTTTATCAATGAGTATGCAAAAGGAATGAATATTGATATCCATTCTGAAATCAAGGAAAAAGATGGAATTTATAACGTTGTATTAGTTTCAGAAGAACATAACCCAATTTTGATTGGAAAAGATGGTAGAACATTAACTGCACTTCAAACATTATTACGTTCTAGTATTCAAGCAAAAACAGGATTTACAATTAAAGTAGTTGTTGATGTTGCAAATTATAAAGCAAAAAAACAAAAGAATTTAGAATTTGAAGCTAGAAAAATTGCTCGTGAAGTATTGAAAACAAAAGTTGAAGCAAAACTAGATCCTATGAATTCTTACGACAGAAGAGTGGTACATGAAGTAGTATCTAAATTTGAAAACTTAGAAACAGAAAGTTTTGGAGAAGCTCCAAACCGTTATGTTGTAATTCGTTACAAGAAAGATTAACTCTTTCTTTTTTTTGTTTTCTGTAGTAAAATGTACACATTGAGGGATGTTGTATGAAAAAATTGCCGAAATTGAATGAAGAAAAAGAATTAAAAAAATTAAAAGCTAAAATGAATCCTGAATTAGAATCTTATGTAGGAGAGATTTTAAATCATCCTGAATTTTTAAAAAGAAAACAATATCACCATCATGAAGATCGATCTGTTTACGTACACTCCTTAAATGTATGTATCAAAACATATAAGATGGCAAAGTTCTTTCATGCAGATAAAAAATCTGCCGCAATTGCGGGATTATTACACGATTTTTATTATAAAGATTGGCAATTAGATACAGAAAAAAGACCTTTTTTTCAGTCTCATGGTTTTAGACATCCAAAAGAAGCATTAGAAAATTCTAAAAAGTATTTTCCTAATTTAATGAATAAAAAAATAGAAAATAGTATTGTAAGACATATGTTTCCATTAACCTTGATTCCACCTCGTTATGGAATAGGTTGGATGATTACATTAACCGATAAAGCAGCATCTATGGAAATATTAAAGTATCCATCTCGATGGTATAAGTATTTAGGAATCAAGAAAAAAGAAAAGAAGTGATAATATGAATGATACAATTGCAGCTATCTCAACGGCATCTGGAGTAGGAGCAATATCCATTGTTCGAGTAAGCGGAAAAGAAGCAATTTCAATAGTTAATCAAATATTTAAAGGAAAAGATTTAGAACAAGTGTCTAGTCATACCATTCATTATGGTCATATAGTAGAGGAAAACGAAGTAATTGATGAAGTACTGGTAAGTGTAATGAAAGCTCCTAAAACATATACTATGGAAGATATTGTTGAAATCAATACTCATGGAGGATATGCAACAACAAAAAGAGTATTAGAATTGGTATTACAAAAAGGAGCACGTCTGGCAAAACAAGGTGAGTTTACTCAAAGAGCATTCTTAAACGGGCGAATTGATTTAATGAATGTAGAAGGAATCATGGATGTAATAGAAGCAGATACGGAAACAAGAAGAAAACTTGCAATGAATGAATTAAGTGGAAAAACATCTGATTTAATTCATTCTTTAAGAGAAAAAGTAGTAGAAATATTAACAAATATTGAAGTAAATATTGATTTTCCAGAATATGATGATATTGAAGTATTAACCAATGAAAAAATTCTTCCCAAAATAGAAGAATTAGAACTTGATATGAAGAAAATACTTCAAGAAAGTCAAACTGGAAAAATGATTAAAAATGGGATTCAAACTTTAATAATTGGAAAGCCTAATGTAGGAAAAAGTAGTATTTTAAATGAATTATTAGAGGAAGAAAAAGCGATTGTTACGAATATACCAGGTACAACTCGAGATATTATAGAAGGAAACTTTGTATTAGACGGAATTCCTCTTCATATTATTGATACAGCAGGTATCCGTAAAACAGAAGATTTAGTAGAAAAAATTGGTGTACAAAAAAGTTTAAATTTAATTGATAAATCAGATTTAATTTTATTTGTTTTAAATAACAATGAAAAAATTACAAAAGAAGAGATAGAATTACTTCATCAAATTAAGAATAAAAATTATTTAATACTAATCAATAAAACAGATTTAAAACAGAATCTTCAAATTGATCAGTTTGATTCCAATAAAATAGTATGGATGAGTATAAAAAATCATAAAGGATTAGAAGAATTAAAAGAAAAAATAAGAAAATTATTTGAATTAGAACAAATTGAAATGAAAGATTTTACTTATTTATCGAATGCAAGAAGTATTTCCTTATTGAAAAAAAGTTACGAATCTTTGAAAGAAGTAAAGAAAGGAATTCAAAAAAATATTCCAATTGATATGGTTGAAATAGATTTAAGAAATATCTGGAATTTACTTGGTGAAATTATTGGAGAAACCTATGATGAAGAACTTCTAGATCAATTATTTAGCAGATTCTGTCTTGGAAAATAAATTATTTCCCGGGAAATAATTACAATAAAAAAGCCTTTTAGGCTTTTTGTTTTTTGACTAATTTTTTTTCTGTATCTAGAAGTTTTAAACAAGTGTTTAAAGAATCATTTGGATATTGTTTTTTAAGATCATTTAACATACAAAAAACTTCTTCTTTTGCAACAAAAACTGTATTGTTATGTTGCTTAAGTCCTAAAGAAATATCAATTGTACCATTTTCCAATAGACTGAATAAAAGTTCTTTTTTCACTTCTTCTTTCTGTTCATTTACTATGATTGTTTCATAAACAAAAGGACCATTTTTTGATAATATAACAGTCATATCAATTACAGCTTGCATCATAAAATATTGATCATCTGAATTTTTAAATATTAAAAACGTATCCTGATTAGAATCCATCACAGAACCTACAAATTTGCCAATTGGTCCGTAATAAGATCCACCATAAGATAATTCTTTATTTTCACGATTTTGAATGATTTCAACACTAAATGTATTAATTCTTTCCATAATCTTCTCCTTTATAACTATATTATATCGCATTCTATGAAATTATTTCCCGAATTTTGTTGTCATTAAAAAAAAAAGATAGTATAATAATTTCGTTTAAGTGGGTGGTGGATATATGAATTATGAAATCATTGTAGTAGGTGGTGGTCATGCAGGTTGTGAAGCATCTTTAGCATGTGCTAGAAAAGGACATTCTACCCTACTAATCACGGGAAATATAAAGAATATAGCAGACATGCCTTGTAATCCTTCTATTGGAGGAAGTGCGAAAGGTATTGTAGTAAGAGAAATTGATGCACTAGGTGGAGAAATGGGAAATAACGCGGATAAATCCCACATCCAAATAAAAATGTTAAATTATAAAAAAGGACCAGCAGTTCAAGCCCTTCGTGCACAAGCAGATAAAATAACATATCCAAAAGAAATGTTAAAAACGTTAAAGAATCAAAAAAATTTAACTATTCAAGAAGGTATGGTAGAAAATTTAATAGTAGAAGATCAAACAGTAAAAGGAATCGTTTTAGAAGATGGAACAAAAATATTTGGTTCACGTGTGATTTTAACAACTGGAACTTATTTAAAAGCAGATATTATGGTTGGAAGTGAGAGAAAAAGACAGGGACCACATGGAGAAAGACCAAGTATGCATTTAAGTGACCATCTAAAGGAATTAGGTCTTCAGATTATTCGTTTAAAAACGGGAACCCCACAAAGAATTGATAAAGATTCTATTGATTATAGTAAAACTTCAATTGAAAAAGGTGATTCTGTTTATAGAACTTTTAGTTTTGATTATCCTCCAAGGTACAAAATAGAAGATCAAGTTCCATGTCATTTAATTTATACAACACCAGAAACTCATAAAATAATAAGAGATAATTTAAATAAAGCAAGTATGTATGGTGGATTATCAGATGTTACTGGTGTAGGACCAAGATATTGTCCTTCCATCGAAGATAAAATTGTAAGATTTGCAGATAAAGAAAGACATCAATTATTTTTAGAACCAGAGAGCCTTTATTATAATGATATTTATTTACAAGGTTTTTCCACTAGTATGCCACATGATGTACAAGATCAAATGGTTCATAGTTTACCAGGTTTAGAGCATGCAAAAATACTAAAATATGCCTATGCGATTGAATATGACGCAGTCTATCCAACAGAATTAAAAAACTCTTTGGAAACAAAAAAAATAAAAGGTTTATTTCTAGCTGGTCAAATCAATGGAACAAGTGGTTATGAGGAAGCAGCTGGACAAGGATTAATTGCTGGAATCAATGCAGCTTTATCTCTTGAAAAGAAAGAACCTTTGATTTTAAAAAGAAATGAATCATATATCGGAGTCCTAATAGATGATCTTATCACAAAAGGAGTAAGAGATCCTTACCGTCTACTTACATCAAGAGCAGAATACCGTTTATTATTAAGACATGATAATGCAGACTTAAGACTAAGAGAATATGGCTATAAAGTAGGATTAATTGATGAAAAAAGGTATCAAAGATTATTGGAAAAGAAAAAACAAATTGAAGAGTTAAAACAAGTATTAAAAGATAATAAAATTACCCCAATTAAATCTACGCTAGATTATTTAGAACAAATAGGAACTTCATTAATTAAAGATGGAATGACATTATATGAATTATTAAAAAGACCAGAAATTCATATGGAACATATTGAACACTTTATAAAACTTGATTATTTAGATGAAGTAAAAGAACAAGTAGAAATTCAAGATAAATATGAAGGATATATTAAAAAAGCAAATAAAGAAGCTGCTAAAATGTTAGAATTAGAAGAAAAGAAGATTCCAGAAAATATTGATTTTGATCAGATTCATAATTTAGCAAGTGAGGCAAAACAAAAATTAAAAGAAGTACACCCTACTTCTATTGGACAAGCACTAAGAATATCAGGCGTAAATCCTGCAGACATTTCTATTTTGATGTTTTATTTAAAGAAGGTATCAAAATGACAGAACATGAATTTATAAAAGAATTGAGTATACTTGGAATTGAATTGTCAGAACTTCAAAGAAAACAATTTCATATGTATTATGAATTATTAGTGGAATGGAACCAAAAAATGAATTTAACTGGAATTACAGAAGAAAGTCAAGTTTATTTAAAACATTTTTATGATAGTGCGACAATTCTAAAAGCAATTGATTTTCATGAAGTAACAACACTATGTGATGTAGGAACAGGTGCTGGTTTCCCTGGAATTGTATTAAAGATTTTATTTCCAGATATGCAGATATCATTAGTTGATTCTTTACAAAAAAGAATTACATTTTTAGATGAAGTCATTCAAAAACTAGAATTAAAAAAAATAAAAACCTATCATGCTAGAGCTGAAGACTTTGCGAAAGAGCATAGGGAATCTTTCGATGTGGTAACCGCAAGGGCTGTTGCCCCACTCTCTATATTAATGGAATACTGTATGCCATTAGTTAAGATTAATAAGTATTTTATTCCTTTAAAAGGAAATATTTCCCAAGAATTAGAAGAAAGCAAAAAAGCGATGGAAATTCTTCATGGATATTTAGAAAAAGAAATTTCTTTTTTGCTACCAAAAGAACAATCTAACAGAACCATTTTAGTAATTAAAAAGCAAGTAAAAACATCTTTAAAGTATCCTAGAAAATATTCGGAAATCAAGAAAAAGCCTTTATAATAAAGGCTTTTTAAAATAAAAAAATAAAAAATATAATTATTTCCCAAAAAATCATTGTTTTATTTCCCAAAATATAGTATGATTATTTTAAGAATAGGAAGGGAAGTACAATGAAAGAAGAAAAAAAAGTAATTGAATTAAATTTAGATGATATCTTACCTAACCGTTTTCAACCAAGAATTCGTTTTGATGAAGATGCAATTAATGAGTTGTCAGAATCTATTAAAGAACATGGAGTTATTCAACCAATTGTCGTAAGACCAATTGCAGACAAATATGAAATTATAGCAGGAGAACGTCGTTATAAAGCAAGTGTGTTAGCTGGTATGAAGACAATACCTGCATTAGTTGCAAACTTAGATGATAAAGATAGCGCAGAAATTGCATTGATTGAAAACGTACAAAGACAAGATTTAACTCCAATTGAAGAAGCAGTATCTTATAAGAAAATATTAGATATGGGCTATTTAACCCAAAATCAATTGGCTGATAAATTAGGGAAAGATCAATCTACAGTTGCAAATAAACTTCGCTTGCTAAATCTAGATGATGATGTACAAGAAGCCTTGTTAAATGAAAAAATATCAGAAAGACATGCTCGTTCTTTATTAAAATTAAGTCAAAAAGATCAAAGAGAATTATTGAAGAAGATTATAGAAAAACGTTTAACAGTAAGAAAAACGGATGAAGAAATTAATAAAATACTAAATGGAACAAATAAAGAGACAATAGAAGAGAAACCTGTTGAAAATAAGGTACCTGAACCAGTTTCCGTAATGCCTGAAGTAAAAGAAGCAACACCTATTATTCCAGAAGTTTCAGAACCATTAGAAGTATTAGATTTAGATGAAAAGGAGGAACCAAAAATGAATGATCAAAATGTAAATATCCCAGTATCTCCAATTATTGATGAGGTACATGAAGAACCAAGTGTAAATCCTGGTTTTATGGATATTAATCAAATTGAACAAAATGCAACCAATATTTTTGAGCCAAAACCTTCTGTAGATGTGAACAATTTATTAAATCCATCCGGAATTGCTCCAGCACCTGCTCCAGTGGAAGCACAACCACAACCAGCAGCACCTGAAGTAACTCCTGGAAAATTCTTTGATGTATTAAATGTAGCTGAAAAACCACAAATTCCAAATTTAGAGCCTTCTCCAGTTGCAGATGGGTTTAATGCGCAACCAATTGCTCCAGCTCCAGTTCAAGAAGCTCCTGTATTGGAACCAGCGCCAATTAGTTCATTGCCAGATGTAACTCCAGCTGCACCAGTTGTATCAGAACCTGTGACACCAGCAGTACCTACAGAACCAGTTGTTGGAACACCTGCTGCACCAACAGTGCCAACAGAAGCAGTTGTAGAAGAACCAGAGCAACCATTGGATTTGGATTTATCACTTCCACAAGCACCACAACCTCAAATGCCAACTGGACCTGTAACTACACCAGATTATAGTTTTCTAGAAAATTTAGATAATGAACCAGCACCAGTTTCACAACCAACTATGGAAGCTTCGATTCCAGAACCAACTGTAGCAGTGCCTAATACTGCTCCTCAAACAAATAATATGACACAAGCACTTGATGCAATTAGAGCTTGTGCAGAAAACTTAAAACAGTTAGGTTATGAAGTAGATACAGATGAATTTGATTTAGAAAATATGTATCAAGTAATTTTCAAAGTAACAAAAAAATAAAAAGCCAAATGGCTTTTTTATTTTGCTAATAATTCACAGATAATATCAGTAATTTCACTTGGATTATCTAAAGATAACCCTTCAATTAAACGAGCTTGGTTATATAATACTTTCGCATATTTTTCAAGTTCTTCCTTCTTTAATCCCTCTAATTTTTTAACAATAGGATGTTTTGCATTAATCATAAGTACCTCTTCAGCTTTTACTTTTTCTCCATTAGGTAGTGTATTTAATACTTTTTCCATTCCAGCACTAATTTGTCCTTCTGATGCTAAACATACTGGATGGTTACTTAAGGAAGTAGTAAATTTTACATCTTTTACAACATTTTTTAAGGTTTCTTTCATAGTAGAAATCAAGTTCTTTTTCTCTTCGTTTATTTTTTCAAGTTCTTTCTTTTCTTCTTCCGTTTCGATATCTAATTTAGAACTTAAAATGTTTTCAAAGTGTTTGCCATTATATTCATGCATCATATTCATAACAAATTCATCAATATCATCTGTTAGATATAGAATATCATATCCTTTTTCTTTCATTGCTTCTACTTGAGGCATTAAATTAATTTTATC
>AUXO010828069.1_pt1 | contig 11275 bp, 9 predicted proteins | sample 768731 | NCBI WGS metagenome assembly AUXO01 (sample SAMN02715735, study PRJNA202380) | gut metagenome | biome: sheep rumen | host: Ovis aries | place: New Zealand: Palmerston North | reverse complement strand
ACATAATCCCATACAATTAAGAAATAGTCATCATATCCCATTTTCTTAATTATAGACAATTCATAATTTAATCTGTCTAAATAGGCATCAAAAGAAGCAACATGACTAGTTTCAAAGCGACGTTTAACACCTTTCATACAAAGTTCTTTCAAATATTCAGAACTAGTAAGATTCAAATCATTTTTATATTTAGGAAGTGAAATTTCAACATGCGGCATATATGAATCAAATTTATTAACGAAGGAATCAAGATATTCATCTAATTTTGGAAAACTTGAAAATTCGTATTCTAATTCTTCTTTCTTAGGTAAATAATAAGAACCCTCTTTAATTAATTTATCTTGGTTTATCTTTTTTAAAGCTTCATAAACATTACTGTCTTCTTTATTTAAATATAATGTTTGGTGTAAAGGCAAACACTTAATGGAATTATTTAAACAAACTTCATACATTTTTATAGCATCATCAAATGATAGGGCATTTTGATTTGATATGCCAATATAAAAATCAGGTAATGTGTCTTGATATAATCTAGCTTTATTAAGAAAATCATCTACGTTTTGCTTCAATAATAATTTAAATATTGAATCATCAAAAGAAGACACAACAACAACATCTTTGATTTCTTTTAAATCTGAAAGTGTAAACACTTTATTTTCACATTTAACTAATGAAATCATTTTTACAATTGATTTATAACCATTTAAGTTTTTTGCATATATTAATGCTTTTGATTTATATTCAGAATCTATAAAATCTATCTCAATCCCTAAAATTGATTTAATGTGATTTCTTTCACAAGCTTTTAAAAATTTAAATGCTCCATATAAATTAGAATCAGCTAAAGTGATAACTTTGTATCCATATTCAATTGATTTAGTAATATAATCATCTAGCAAAATTGCATTATTTAAAACGTTATATCCACTTTGTCCATAAAGATATGTTTGCACTTTAACACTTCCATTTCATTTCTTTTATTATAGCACAAGTAATAATTATTCACCTAATTTCTTATGCTTTTTATTAAAATGGAAAATCAAAAAAATACCAAAACCAATAGCGACAATTCCTATTAAATATCTTTTTTCAAAAATCGTAGCATATACTTTTTTTATAATGTTTTCATTACTTTTCTCGTTATTAGTAATAGTTACAAAAATACTTTTTTTTGTTTCATTTCCAGCATAATCCATCGCACTTATCAAAACTTCATAAACACCAGGATTACTTCTATCTAAAACAAGTTCATCTATTTGAAAACTATATTCAACATTAGGATCATATTCGCTGTACACTTTAATATAATCCTTCAAATCAAAAGTTTGATTTTGTTCAAATGTTAAATCATTACAAGTTATAATAGGTCCATCTGCATATCTTATGTCTATCAAAAGTTCTCTTTTTGTGTAATTACCAGCATTATCTTTCAAATAATAATAAACGACATTTTGGCCAATGTTTTTAGTAAAATCTTTAGTATCTATATAAACATCATCAACGCTAAGATTTGAGCCAAAATCGTAAACCTTTGAAATATACCCTTTAAAATCTATTTTGTCTAGATTATCAATTACTATAGTATCATGATATGTACTTAATTCTAAAGTTGGAGCACTAAGGTCAACAATACTTATAGTTTTTTCTACTTTTGTTAAATTTCCATTACTATCAGCTACACTTATAGTAATATTTTGGTCTCCTAACCTAAAAACATCAATATCTGTAGAGATAACACTATTGGTGATGTCACCATCAAAATTATCGATTGCTTTAACGTAATCTCGAATATCATAATTAATATTGCCATATTCTATTTCGATTTTACTTGCGACAGATAATCTTGGCTCTTCATCATCATAAACGTAATATGTAAATTTTCTTTCACTCATATTTCCGTTAATATCTGCCACTCTAACAAAAATATCATGAGAACCTAATATCTTTAAATCAGCACTTTTATATTCATAATCAATCGTTGATTCATCAATCAAATCATTATCAGTAAATAAAAAATACTTACTAGGTTCAAACGGTTCATTTACACAAATATTTAATTCCTTCTTACATTTTATTTCTGGTTTAATATCATCTTTAACATGAATCAAGACTGCTTTTCTTTCATAATTACTATAGCCTTGTACATAAGCTAATAAAATTACTTCCTTAGTCTCTACTTTATTTGTTAAAATTGTATGTGAACCATAATAAAACGGGTCAAGCTCAACATGCACATTTGAAGTCAAATAGTGATCTTCATAAAAGAATTTGACGTGAAATTGAGAAATATAAGACTCAAAATTTGAGTTAATAGGAATATCAATTTCATCTTTATCCCAAACAAAGTAATTCTTTTGATGTGCGTAAACAGTCCTTGTACTAAATAATGTTGCCATTAACGCTAATACAATTAATAATAATCCCCTTTTCTTCATATCCTAGTCCTTTAAATCCATATAATGTTCAAAAAGTTGTTCATCTATTTCAATGCATCTCTTATATCTTGTATTATTAACATAATGAATAGTCAATAATCTATTAAATAATAAAGAATACAAATAATCATTTTGCTTATAGGCAAGTGGAAGACAAGTATTATATAAATAATTTATTGACTCATCATAATTTGTTAAACTCAATCTAAAGTAACAAATCAAATGATACTCAAGATTCCCATTATAAGTTAATTCGAGGTTCGATAAATAATCTAAAAAATTACTTTTGTCAGATATATAATGAATTACAATATCATAGATTAATGAATCATTAAATAATTTCTTTCCTTCTTGTGCAAGTTTTAAGAATCTATCATAATTTGTTTCATTACGAAAAGAATTGTTAGTTAATAAATTTATAACTTTTCGCCTAAAAATATATTTTTCTTCTAATTCTTTATTTTTAATCATTTTATCTAATAGTTTTAAATTCCAATTATTATCAACCACTTTTCTATTTGACTTTAAAAATTCATCATTATTCAAGTCAAATAATATCTTTGAATAGATTTCTTCTCTCAATGCGTTATAGTAAATATCATTTGATACATCCTTTATACTTCTTAAAACATTTAAAGCTGTTTTATAATTAAAAGTTTTAAACATATATATAGAAAAAAGTAATCCAAAATTAATTGTATCTCTATCGTTTAAAACTGAAACAGCATTATAAATTTTACTATAAAGTTGTTCAAAGGCCGAAATATCATTTTTATATAAATAATAAAAGCCTTGGATAATTTTTGAACTAACATTTTTTAATTCTTTATTTTGAATATAAATTTGTTCCAGTTCTTCTTCATTTCCTAAATAATAATACTTAATCATTGATTCACCAATTTTTACTGAATTCAACAATTGTTCAAATTGCTCATCATTGATCTTAAGTCTTCCACAAAGTTCACGTAAAATCATCATGTTAGGCTCAATTTTATTATGTTCAATTTTTGACAAATAACTAACTGAACATGTATTATCTGTTAAAGCCTTTAAAGTTAAATTCATCCTGTTCCTTTTTAATCTTATTTCCGAGCCGATAGTGTCCATAAAGCTTGTTGCACTTTTATTAACATTATCAAGTTTATTGATAATTATATTTTCTATATAATCCATACTACTTACTCCTCCATTAATACTTTACCCTTATTATACAAACAGAATTTTAAGTTTTATGTTTTTTCAAGCTTTATAAAATAAAAACCACGTGGCAAACCATTTTGACAAATAAATCTATTTTATGACTCAATGTCGAAAGATTTATCTTCTAATTTAATCTAGATTAATGCACTTTTATGTCTAATCAGTGCCGCAACATTTTATCACAACTCCTTCTTTTGTCAATTTAATATGCTTACGATTGTAAAATATAATTAATTTATAGTATAATAATTATATAAAAAGGGAATTAACGGGAGGTTTTTATGAATTTTTATAATATTAACGGGGTTGTAATTTTTACACCAAAAACTCTTAACGCAAATGAAATTGTCGTTAAAACAGAAGATCAAGGTGAAAAGCATGTTCCTGTAGCCTTAATCAATGGCAACAAATTATTGATTAAAGTAGGAGAAAATCCTCATCCTATGACGCTAGAGCATCATATTGAATATGTTCTAGTTGAAACAGATAAAAATGTTTATGTTAATTACTTAGATCCAACAAAACCAGCTGAAGCAACTTTTACTCTTTTAGATGTAGAAAAAGTATTAGCAGTTTACAGCTATTGTAATCTTCATGGAGTGTTTGTTAAAAAATTCTAAGAAAAAAAGCTTAAGTTGATAATAAACTTAAGCTTCTTTTTTATATTTACAAACATCACTTAATAAACAAGTAGCACAATCTGGATTATTTCCTTTACACTTGTATCTTCCTAAAAATAAGAATGAATGATGTGCTTTAATATATTCTTCTTTTTTATATCTTTTTTCTAAATCAATGGATACTTTTATAGGATTATCTTCATTAGTTAATCCAAGTCTTTTCGCAACTCTAAACACATGAGTATCAACTGCTATATGTGGCTCTTTATGAATTTCAGCCATATAAACATATGCAGTCTTAATGCCAATACCTGGCAATTTAATTAATTCTTCAACAGTAGATGGAATGTATCCCATTTTTTTTAATGCTTTTGATAGTTCTATAAAATTCTTTGTTTTGCCTTTAGCTAGACCAAGTGGTTTTAATATAGTATAAATGTCATCATAATCAGATTCTTTTACACAATTATAATCAGGATATCTTTTATATAGAGTTTCACAAACATTATTAACCTTTTTATCGGTAGTTTGAGCGCTAAGCATAACTGATGATAAAAATTCAAAAGGGGTGTGATAAACCAATTCGCAGCCTGCATTTGGATACATTTCAATGGCTTTTTTAAGATAAATGTCCATTTCTTGCCTTTTCTAATAACTTATCAATGGTATCAGCTGTTGATGAACTCTTTCTAGTTAATTTGTATAGTTCTTTTTCAATACGTGTAACACTTAAATTATATTCTTTAGCCTCTAATTGATTACAAGCTTCAACAACATCATCTTTAGTAATGTTACTATCTTCCCAAGAAGCTATTATTTCAAGTTCCTTGCTAGATAAAACACGACTGAATTTAGTTTCAAGTAATGATACTATATCTTCTGATTCACTTTTAGAATCCTTAACCTCATCATTTAAAATAACTTCTAAAGCCTTAAATAATGCATCTATAGTATACTTTTCTCTGCCAATACCATGTTCAATTGAAATACAAAATTCTAGATAACCTTGTTCAATAAATTTAGCCATTGCATTTGAAACATTTACAGGATCAATTTTCAATGATTTTGCAATTTCTTCTTCATTAATATCCTTATTTTGATTAATAAAATCAACAATCTTTAGCAAAATCATGCATTCTTCGGTTGATAATGATAATTCTTTTATATAACGAAGTACAATTTTCTCAAGATTAAGGCATCCAAGTTCATATACTTTTTTTAACATAATTATTGACCTGCTACTTTACTAAGAGCTTGTTTAGCTGCAGCTTGTTCTGCATCCTTCTTTGTTCTACCAAAGCCATGTCCCATTATAATATTCGAATCCATTCTAACAACAGCTTCAAATAAAATGTTATGAGCTGGTCCTGTTTGGCCAACAATTTCATAAGATAAACTACGCTTGTCTGACTGAGCATATTCTTGAAGCATAGTCTTATAGTCTTTAATACCTACCACTTCAGTTACATAAGGAACAACAATACGTTCAAATATTTCAAAAGTTTTGTCAAATCCAAATTCACAGAAACATGCTCCAAGAACAGCTTCAAAAGCATCTGCAATAATCGCAGGTCTTTCTCTACCACCAGTAGCTTCTTCTCCTTTACCTAGTAAAAGATATTCATTTAGATGAATCTTTGAGGCATAAATATCTAAAGCCTCTTCGCGAACTGATTGACTTCTTTTTTTAGTCATATCTCCTTCATCAAGTGAATAATTTGAAATTAGATATTTTGACATGCATAGTTCAAGAACAGCATCTCCCAAAAATTCTAAACGTTCATTAAATGCACAATTGTGTTCATTACCATATGAACTATGTGTTAAAGCTTCTTTAATTAAATCTGCATCTGAAAAAGTTACTCCCAATTTTTTTTCTAAATCTTTATAACTCTTCATTATTCCACATCCTTTTTTGGAAGATTCATTTTTACCTTATCAACAACTTGATTTAAAACCATCAATCTAGCTTGACCGATAGCATTCTTAAATGCTTTAGGATCAGATGAACCATGAGCCTTTACAACAGGAGCTTTTGCACCTAAAATCATTGCTCCACCAACTTCAGAACTATCAAGTCTCTTTTTAAAGTGATTTAGTCTTTTCTTTAATAAAAGTCCACCAATTTTAGATTTGAATGAAGAATAAATTTCTTCCTTAAGCATGACACCCATAGTCTTTGCAGTACCCTCAACAGTCTTTAAAACAAGGTTACCGCTAAATCCATCAGTTAATAAAACATTAACTTTAGTAGTTAAAATTTCATTTGGTTCAACATTTCCAGCAAAATCAATTTCAGGACTATTTTTTAACAATTCATAAGTCTCTTGATCTACAGGTCTTCCCTTACCCTCTTCGCTACCAATATTAATTAAACCAACTTTAGGATCACGAACTCCTAAAATTTCACGAGAAACAATAGTTGCAGCAATTGCTAATTCCTTTAAATGTTCTGGTCTTAATTCAACATTTGCACCAACATCTAATAATAAACGACCTTCTCCATCCATTGAAGGAATAATTGGGCATAGCGCAACTCTTTGCATACCATCAAGTTTACGTACAAATAAATGTGCACCAACAATTACACATTGAGTAGGTCCTGCTGAAACACAAGCATCACAAGTTTGATCCTTAAGGGATAACATAGCTTGAGCCATTGAACAATCTTTATTATTTCTTAAATATCCAACAGGATCGTGTTCTCCCATTGACATAAATTTAGGAGCATCAACAATTTGAATACGTGTAGAGTCTGTTAAAAGAGGAGTAATCTTAGTTCTATCTCCATATAAATAAATTTCAATATTTGAATATTCTTGAACAGCCATCATGGCACCAACAACTGTAGTTTCTACAGAATGGTCTCCACCCATAGCATCGACTGCAATTTTAATCATACTATTACCACCTTTGCGTTATATCTATTTTATCATAAATATTATCTAATTTTAATTCAATTTAAACTTTTTTAATTCTAATTCTTCTAAATTTAAGCTTACAATTTTCTCATTCTTGTGATTATTCACTAAATCGATAGAATCTAGAAGTGCACATTCATAAATTTTATAATCTTTTTCAAAATCAAGACCTAAGAAACCTGATTGCTCATCTCCAAGAAAATCTCCAGGACCTCTTAGTTTAAAATCAGCTTCCGCAAGTTCGAAGCAATCATTTGAATTAACCAAAGTTTCAAGACGTTTATTGTTAACATTATCTGTAACTAAGAAACAATATGATTCTAGTTCATTTCTTCCAACACGTCCTCTTAACTGATGTAATGTCGCAAGACCAAATGAGTCACTATCTAAAATAAACATAATTGTTGCATCCTTAATATCAATACCCACTTCAATTACTGTAGTTGATATTAATATATCAAACTCTTTGTTGGCAAATGAGGACATAATCTTGTTTTTGTTTTCTTCTTTAAGACGCCCATTAATCTTTTCAATTCTTGCATTAGGGCATAATTCTTTAAACGTCTTATATGCACTAGATAAGTCAAATTTATTTTCACTATCATCAATTTTATTTGCAATCACAAAAATTTGATGTCCATTTTCAATTTCTTTATTAATAATATCTTTATATTTAAATAAATTAGTAGTATCAACTATACTTGTTTTAACGATTTTTCTTCCACTCGGTTTAGTGTGAATTTCTGATAATTTTAAATCACCTATTTGAGTTAATCCTAGTGTTCTAGGAATAGGTGTTGCTGTCAAATATAGCGCGTCACAGTCAGGATAATCGTTTAGCATTTTGCTTCTTTGCCTAACTCCAAATCTATGTTGTTCATCTACTATAAATAAGCCCAAATTATAAAAAATATTCTCATGATATAAAACAGCCTGAGTGCTTATAACAATTTGATAGTAACCAAGTCTAACTTTTTCAATCATTTCTTCTTTTTCTTTTTTTGATAAATCACTTGTTAAAAGACATGTTTTATATCCTAAATCATTAAACTTATTATTAATTGTTATAAAATGTTGTTTAGCTAATATTTCTGTAGGTGCCATCAAAAGCGCTTGTCTTCCTGAAAGTAGTGTCATATAAATGGCGCTCATAGCTACAACGGTTTTACCACTGCCAACATCTCCTTCAACAAGTCTATTTAAAATAGTATCACTAGTAATATCTTTATAAATATCTTCTATTGCTTTAATTTGATCAGCTGTTAATTCATATGGAAAGCTTTTAATAAATTTAAAAACTTTTTCTTTATCAACTATTCTCTTTGACTTTGCCCTGTTATTTACACTATCTTCTAACAATTTTAAGCTCAATGTATAATTTAGGAATGATTCATATTTCCTTCTTCTATTAATTTGTTTAATATCTTCTAAATTCTTTGGATTGTGCGACAAAAAAATATAATTAGAATAATCAATAAGTCGATATTTATAAATTAAATAATCAGGGATCATATCATCAAATTTTAAATCTAAAGCTTGATAAGCATTTAATACTAATTTAGTAATTGTACTACTTTTCAAATCTTTATAGTTATACATTAAATCAACATAAAAATTAACGTTATTGAGAATGACTTTAGAACCAATTAATTCGTTTCTTTCGACATTATATTGTCCACAAATTGAAATAACCATATTCTTTTTAATTTGATATTTTAAAAATCCTTGATTAAACAAAACACATTTAATCTTATTTCCATAATAATCAATATAAATAATAACCATTTCACTATTAAAATGAAATTTTGTCACAACAAAACTTAAAATTTTACCACTAATAATTATCAAATCATTATCATTAATATTTTTTAAATCAACTGATTTATAAACTTTATATCTTTTTGGCAAATTTAAAAGAAGGTCCTTGATTGTAAAGACTCCTGATTCATTTAATGCTAATTTAGTTTTTTCTCCAACTCCCTTTAATAAGGAGACATCACTTAAAACATCCATATAATTTTCCTTTATTGTCTTTATTTTACCAAAATTATAGATATATTTTAATTTTTTTACTCAAAAAAATTAAAAAAGAATGGTTCAAAGAACCATTCAAATAATTTTATTATTCAATTGAAATGATGTAAGAATAAATATCTTGCTTACCTTCAACGATTTCTACTTCAACATCTTCATTTAAAGTAGGTATGAATTCATTTAATTCATTAACTTCATCTTCAGATACACCGTTACCAACGAAAATTGTAACAGCGGCAGAATCTTCATCAACAGCAGCCTTTAATAAATCTTTTGTAGATTCAAGTCTATCAGCCTTTGAAACAATGATATCTCCGTTTAAAATACCCATGAAATCATTAGCCTTAATTTCAACACCAGAAATTGATGTATCACGAACAGCATATGTAACTTCGCCAGTCTTAACATTAGACATAGCTTCTTCCATATCTGACATATTAGAATCAATATCTTGAGTTTCATCAAAAGCAATTAATGAAGCATATCCTTGAGCGATTGTTTTAGCATGTAATACTCTAACATTGCAATTTTCAACTAATTTAGTTGCTTGTTCTGCAGCCATAATAACATTACCATTGTTTGGTACAATAATTACATTATTTGCATTAGCTTCCTTGCAAGCTTTAACGAATGATTCAGTGCTTGGGTTCATAGTTTGTCCACCGTTAATTACAACAGCACAACCTAAATCCTTGAATGTATCCTTAATACCATCGCCAAATGCTACAGTAACAACTGCAATTTCTTTTCTAGGTAGATCTTGCTTAACTTCTGGCAATTCATCATTTAGCTTGTTATTCTTAACAACAACTTGAACAAGATCACCAAATTTTTCAGCTAAAGATAAAGATGCACCTAAATCGTTAGTAGCTACCTTAACTGATAAGATTTGACCATTTTGTTCAATTTCTACGTCACCTTTTAAAGATAAATCTTGACGTAAGTCTGAAATTTGGAATGATTCTTGATCCTTTAAAATTACTTTAAATTCAAGACCATATTCAGCTTCTGGCTTAGTTTCCTTGCTATCTTCAGCGGAAATCATTTCGCCCATAATAGCCTTATACATACCTTCAACAACTTTTAAGAAACCTTCACCACCTGAGTCAGTAACGTTAGCTTCTTTTAAAACTGGAAGAAGATTTGGAGTGTTCTTTTCAGAAACTTGAGCTGCTTCATAATAAGCAGTAAATAATTCTTCAAATGTATCAAATTTCTTATCTTTAACAGCTTCATAAGATTCACGAATAACTGTTAACATAGTACCTTCAACAGGATCCTTGAATGCTCTATAAGCAACTTCTTTAGCTTGTTCGAAGCAATAAATGAAATCATCTGTAGTTAAAGCATTCTTTTGAAGGCTCTTAAGAGCAACTGAAATACCTCTAAAATATTGAGATAGGGAAACACCAGAGTTTCCACGAGCACCCATTAATAAACCACGGGCAAAAATTTTAGATAAATCAATAACTGAATCTGATTCACACTTGTTAATTTCAGTAATTCCTGAGTCAATAGTCATAGACATATTGATACCTGTATCACCATCAGGAACTGGGAATACATTTAAAGAGTTGATGTACTCGCAATTATTCTTAAGATTAATTGCACCATTAGTAACCATCTTTTTGAACATCTTGCCATTAACTAAATTAATAGCCATAATTTAACACCTTCCTATAATATATATGTAAAACTCGAAATTATTTACCAATTAAATGCGTATAATAAAATATAATTTTAAAACGCTATGTAAATTATACCATAGATTTAAAAAATATCAAATACTTTTACGTCAACGCCAAATAGCGCTTAATTATTTTAATATAAAATTTATTTTTTTTCAAATACTACTTGAATCTTTATAAAAAATAGCCTATAATAAAAAGGCTTGTAAAAACAAATGCTTGAGCAAGGAGGTTTGAATTATGGCAAGATGTTATGTAACTGGTAAGACAACTACTTTCGGTAACAAGAGATCACACGCATTAAATGCTACTCGTCGTACTTGGAAAGCTAACCTACAAACTGCTCACATCGTTTTAGAAGATGGCACAGTTAAGAA
>AUXO018530222.1_pt1 | contig 11276 bp, 9 predicted proteins | sample 768731 | NCBI WGS metagenome assembly AUXO01 (sample SAMN02715735, study PRJNA202380) | gut metagenome | biome: sheep rumen | host: Ovis aries | place: New Zealand: Palmerston North | reverse complement strand
TGATGCGGCCACCGGTCATGGTGTTGTAACCAGTGTCCACCACTGTCACCTTCCAAGGCTCCAGACGGCTGTGATGTACGGTCATCTCGTTTTTCCCGTCACGGAAGTCAAAGCTGACATCGCTGTTGTGCAAGAAGTAGTTAGCGAACCACTCCTTGATATACTCCTGTTTATAACCGGCACAAATGATAAACTCATTATGACCGTAGTAGGCATACTCTTTCATGATATGCCATAAAATAGGCATACCGCCTATTTCAATCATCGGTTTGGGCTTGTAAACAGATTCCTCGCTGATACGAGAACCAAAGCCGCCTGCTAAGAGAACTATTTTCATGTTTAATAATATTTATTAATTGATTATATTTCAAATGTTTATACACAACCCATAATACGTGCCATCTTTTGAGATTCGATCTGAGCATTGAACTCCTTTTTTGCCAGTTCTGCTCCTTTCTTGCCTATTGTCGAAGATTCCTCCGAATGGTCTATTGCCCAGATAAGTTTTGATGCAAAAACCTCAGGATTCTGCGGTTCAGCTATTAATGCATTTTCACCATCCTTCAAGAACAAAGGTATATCACCTACGCTGGTAATAACAACCGGATTTTCCGTAAGAAGATATTCGCCCAATTTGGTAGGAAATCCATATTGCGCCTGTAAATTGTCGGGCCGGTCAAGAGCTAATACCGTTGCATTTTTCAGCATCTGTGGCATGTCCTCTGATGGAATGATTCCAGTAAAAACGACCTTGTCAGTCAAGCCTAACGTCTCGACAAGTTGTAAATTTCCTGATTCATCATCTTTAGTCAATCCTTTACCTATAATATATAGTTTGTACTCTGGATGCTTCTCCGCTACGATAGCAAACGACTTAATTAACTCATCCACTCCATCTTTATTATTGGAAGCCGTCCCACAATATGCAATATATGGGCTTTCAACCTCCTGTTTTGACAGGTTTTCAAACCTCTGTGGATCCACTGTCATATTAATAATGTGAATCTTTTCTTCATTTACCCCAACTTCTTTATAGTAGGTTTTTAATGCCGTGCTGATTACAAACAGTCCGTTAATGCGCTTACAACATTCCCCAAATCTTTTCATATTAACCACCCTGACAGGATAAGCCATCGGGTGTTCTGTACGCTCCACGAAGACTTTAACTCCTCTCTTTTTAACAATCCTGAATAGTATTCGCTGAGCATCAAACAACACGACAGTATCGCCTGCTTTAAGCTGATTGACAAAGCGTCTTGATAGGACTTCGTAAGACAACTGACGCAGATACCTGTTCTTCACATCCCATTGATCCCAAAGGTAGTGAACCTTTACTCCAGGCAACGTCTTGGCCAACCGGCTTCCTTTGCTGTCAGAAAGGACAAAAACCAAGTCGACTTCTATACCCAACAAAGAAAACCCTTCTACAAAAGATAACAGCCTATTGATGGGAGCATTGTTCGGACTATATGCACTGATAACAAAATATAAATTCCCCATAGTTCTTATTTTCTGTCAGAAGATATCGAAAATACTGCCTACATGTGTTCCGATATAGGTGGCTTCATTCCCCACATACTGCACAAGCAGAGTCCTTAAATAGACCAAGAAAAGCAAACCCTGCATAGCTGTTCCTAACGACTTTCCTTGTTTACCCTCTGTCAGTTTATTGTCTGCCAGTATTTCTGGTGACATGGCACAATACATCGGGAAGAAAAACAGCGATGCTCGCATTAGCAGGATCATATTAAAAGCTGAATTTTGCAAAAAACAACCCATCACAAAATAGAAAAGGTACACAACATGCCGTGGCTTTTTCCCGAACAGGAAGAAAAATAACACAATGGCGTTATAAAACAAGTTAAAGCTTACATCCGAAATGCCTAAAGTTACAGAATCATCACCGTATGCTGTATATCGTGTGGCCTCAAATAGCATAGAGAACCTTTCCAATAGCGGAAACCTATAAACAACAAAAATGAATGAAGATAACCAAAGACCCAGCATAACATATCTAAAGGTCTTGTAGTGGCTGTCTTTAACAAAAAGTAGAGGTAGTGCCAACAGTAACAACAATGACGACTTATGGATGGTAAAAGCAATAAATACAAAAATCAAGTATTTCTTCCAATTGCCTTCAACAATATATCGGGTAGAATAAAGTCCTATAGAAGCCGCCAACAACTGCCGCACAAGATTGGCCTCTTGTAGGAAAGTTAAAGTCATAATGAAAAGGAAAAACGATAAAACAGGATAACGGAATCTATAGAAAACACTGACAATCAGAGCATTTGTTATCAAAGCCACCACGAAGAGCATTCCATCACCACTCAGTCCTATTGAACGACACAGTTTTGCCAATATTACAAATCCAATTTCTGTATCTCTAGACTCAAGCCCCAACCACTCACCTATGTTGGTAAACCTGTATAAATTAATATCGTACTTATACAAATCAAGATACCCTTGGCGGTCTGCACTATCACTACACAATGCTACCGTATAAGATAGCGTGAAGACCAAAAGAGCACGAAATAGTCCCCTCAGTTTTCTATCTTTCGTCACCTTCTCATCACCCAGATAAGCGAACAGCAGGACTAAAATGGTAAAAACAATCCAAAACATCAGCTAATCTTTCTCTTGTTAGTTATTGTTGCTCTTTTCTCAGCGTTGTCCTTAAAAAAGACGTGAATTTTCCCGTCAGCAACTCCCTTTCATGGCCATCCAATCCCACAAAAAAACACAAACCGGCACTGAACAGAAGGGACAAGACGATTGATATCAAATGAACGCAAATGCTATCGTATGGTATCTGTATGCGAATAGCATAGTATGTCGCACACAATGCTCCTATCAGCAGTACAGAAGGATAAACTGTCCTCAGATAATGTGGAACATCAAAATGACATATTCTATATACAATATACAGATTAATCGCCTTGCTCACCATTTCAAAAATGGCAAATAGGATAACGATAGTTACCGGAGGGAACCCGATCTTCAACAATACGAACAATGCCACGGGGTAACCCACCCCGATTAATGTAGAACAAATGGAAGATTCTTTGATACGGCCATTAGCGGTAAGTACGGTTGAGATACAAGAGCCAAAGGATCTGAAAAATAAGCACAGCATAATCCATTGGCACAATTCGAGTGTTCCTTCTGGAATCTCCTTCAACCAGACTTTAAGAATAAATTCCAAATCGCACGAAAGCACCATTATTAGAATGACGGTTGCATAAATCATATATCTGGTCAGCTTCTCCACCAGATTCTGTGAACGCGCATAATTCCCTCCACTATAGTTCTGCGTGATTTGCGGTGCTGAAGATGTAGCAAGATTAGCCACCAGCATCTTAACATATCGCTCAACCTGGTTGGCCAAAGCCAGTGCTCCGTTTACCAATGTCCCCAGAAAATAATTGGCAATCATAGCTGACCCTTGGTTTGACACAACGCTGGATGCAGCTCCCAATGTGTTATAACCGTTAAAAGACAATATCTCTTTAAAAAGTGTATCTGGTTTGTAGTATTTGTGATTGACCACAGGATGATATTTTACAAAACATATCACGTGATAAGCCAAGAACATTAGCCCTTCCACGACACACATTCCCACAGCATAAAACCTTAAGGCATTACCTTCATATCGCATAAGTAGGATAATCAAAGGTATCTTCAGTAGAGATTGGGTAATCTCAAGGGTAGCGATAATTGAGAATTTCTCGTAAGCATTCAGTAAGGCCTGATAAGGAACATTGATCATTCCAATAATGGCAACTAACGTTGAAATATGAAAGACAAACCTTGCATCTCCCAATTTCCCATCTGGAACATTAAGATAATTGTTAATATAAAAAAGTCCTATCGATTCAGCTAGTACCAAGGTCAACAGCGCAAAAAGGATATGTATAAACAGACAGACGTTAAATACTTTATTCAGGTCGCCGTTAGGTTTGCCCATCTCCACATTGACATACCGCCTGGTCGTTGTGTGCATGGCGGTACTTATGATATTGAGCATTGCCAGAACACCAGCCACAACGTTATATATTCCATAGTCGGAAACACCCAATGCCAGCAACACATAGCGGGCTGTCACCAGTCCGACTATGGTCACTATAATCATCCTTACATAGATGATAGCGGTATTGACAACTATTCTTTTGTTCGCTACGTCCATTAAATTAAATAGCTAATAATCTTCGTTTAAAAAGTCTTATCTTAGCTTTGAACAATTGTGTTGCTGTAAAATAATCTTTCAACAAATTAATTAGATATGGAGGTCCAAAATGTAACACGGAATCTAAAAACTTAGATTTTTGAGAAGGGCTCAAGTGTTCGAATAGAACACGAAACATATCCAGGTTGAGTTCATTGCTTTGTTTCAGGGTTCTCCCCTGAGAAGTAGTTGAAAAAGTTCTGTTGAGTACCATTCTATCCATCATCTCAAATTCAAATTGATTAAATGATGCCCAAATTAGTATGTACCAATCATGTGGGGTCAAGGGACTATTTGCGGGTGGAAAGGCTCCAATCTCAAGGAGAGATTTTCTTGAATAACAAGTTCCTGTCGGTGGTAGTCCTCCTTTATGCAAAAAACACAAATGAGCATATTCCCCACTAAAAACTCTATTAACATCTTGTCCTCCTAGAATAAGTGCACGCTGATAATCCACGATGGATGTATGTCCCCAAAGAATGTATCTTTTAGGGCAATTCCTTTTTCTAATTCGATTAGAAAAAATAGTAAGAGCATCGTCAAATAATTGATCATCGCTATGAAGAAAAACCACATAGTCGCCTTTAGCCTCTCGTAAGCATACATTATGGTTCTCTAACAGCTCCACTTTCTTCGGATTATTAACAATTCTTACTCTTGGATTATTTTCATATGCTTTCAAAACCTGAGAGGTATTATCTGTTGAAGCATTATTTACGATGAGGACTTCATATTCTTCTTGAAAGTCCTGATTAATGGCACTGTCTATTGCTGTTGAAACAATACTAGCGTTGTTGTACGTTGGAATTGCTATCGTTAATAACATTTTTCTCTATTTTAATAATTGTTTTTTCTATTCTTCATTGCTCTTATGATGGTCCATCGGTAAGTCTCATTCTCAAAAAGACGTAAAATAACAGAGTCGCGATAAGCTTGAGTGTTGTATACAAGTTGTTTACGGAAAACGGTGTATCGAATAACTCTCTTTAAATGCTGTAAAAAGTTAGTCCCTTCACACTCTCCGCACGTCGATTCTGCAAGTAGTCGATTACATAGGTTATGATAGGCATTTTCACACATTTCTCTGACAAATTCTTTGTAATTTGCTCCAAGTTTATTACAGAGAATTTCTATGTCAACCTGCATTTTTTTATTGCTAAGCAGTTCGACCTTGCCATCTATAACATAGTGATGAATAGGCGTTACAGATACTATCTCTTCTTTACTAAATTTTATATTTAGGCTATAAGAAATTGATTCTTCCGGCCACCTGTTGTCTGTATAAGGGAAATAAAAATTACCCAAACTATAGGCTATTAATTTCCTGTCATAATACTCATATCCCTGCACACTGTGGGGGTGACCTCCAATAACTGCAGTCGCCCCTGCGTCACATAAACTATGGTAGAACTCGCGTATTTCTGGCAACGGTATATCGTAATGTTCTAGACCTGCATGAACGAAAACCACAACAAAATCTACCTGTTTTCTCAGAACTGTAATATCGGTCTTCAAGTCTTCATATCCCATCCATGCGTATCCATACGGCTGATCTTTTGTAAGATATTGCCCCACTTGTGCTTCGCAAAGGTTTAAAAAGCCAAACCTCAAGCCTCTCAACTCTCGAATAAGAGGTTGATAAGCTTCCTCCCACTTCACACCTGCACCAATACAATCAGCACCTGCTTTTTTTATTTGATTTATACTGTATTTTATGCCATCTCGGCCAAGTTCAGCTATGTGATTATTAGCAAGCAACATTAATCCAAATCCGCTTTTTTTTAGGTATGCCGAAGTACCGGGCTCCTGATGTGGGCATTTTGCAGTTTGTCCTACTGCAATTTCAGGCCCCTCGAAATTACAAACAGCATAATCCGCCGTGCGAATAATATCAGATACTCTATTACTGATAAACTCTAACCCGGGCGTTTGATTAACCACATCACCACATACAAATAAATTCATCTGTTTAAATTATTAAAGTTTTTTTCCATATTTCTCCAATGGCTCGTCGGTATAACTATAGAAATATCCCCCCCAAGGAGAAAAAGTCAACTCAGAAAAATAGACTTTTCCTTTATATTCGTAAAAGTCAACTCTAACAAAATCAAAGTCTGCAGAAAGGATTTTGGCATATTGCACCATTTCCTCTAGTCGGGAGGGTTTACCTGGAATTGAATCCATAAGATATGATTCCTTTGTGTAAGGTAAAATATTCCAGTTTAAGTCAACAGTCGCATACTTCCTTTTTCCTTGAGCATTTTCTCCAGCAAGAAATACATCAACTATTTCACCCTTTATACAATGGAACTTATAATCTGTTAGGACCTTTCCTTCTCCTAAGTCTAATAACTCCTCTGCAAAAACCTTAGGCTCAATCTTTAGATAATGTGGCTCAAGAAAGTACTCCTCTTTTTCTAGATTCCAGATGGCCTGAAGCTTCTTTTTCGCCCCTTCTAAATCAAATGTTTTTTTATCTCTACAATACACATGTCCTCCACTCCCATTATTCAATTTTAGAATGAACTTGTCGGGCAATTCATCTATACAAATATCATCTGGGGAATTCCACACCTTATAATGTTTCAGCAGGATATCTTCAAGGCCCTTCTTTTTTATATAATCGTGAACCTTTACCTTATCAGCAAGGTCTGCATATTTCAAAAACTCGGGTTTACACATCGATGACAAAACCTTCTCTGATAAATTCTGAGGGTGGTCAAAATTAGGCCATCGTTTGCGAACATAATAGTATTTACAAGCCATACCTTGTTTTCTCCCCCATGTTCCACAATACTTATATATAGGGAACAATGCGCCATACACTTTACTTTTTAAACTCATAAATATATAAAATTATAATTATTAATATTATTTTGTTAAAAACCTTTATTATCCAATTCTACTTTTAAGCAACTTAAGCAGTCTTTTATTTACGACCCTTAGTAGGGCTCGCCAATTAAATCCTCGTAAATAATATTCAGAAAGATATACTGGAGTTTCTTTATTGTGCTTGGATTCAGAATAAACATTCTCTCGACGATACAAATATACTCCAGTTCCCTTAATGTCATACTTAATATTTAGTTCCCATGGGCGCATACTTAGTGCATATGAATCGACCACCTCATATGGCAACTGAAAAGGGGATAGGATATAATGCCCTTTATATGTATCCTTTAATCCATAATAATCAACAGTAATATCATCTTCATCAACATTTAGCCATTGGGGAATACCTTTATTTTGACAATACACATCATATCTCACTAAATCCTCAAATGGCTCAAATTGATAATTCTTTTTTCCTTGCAACAACGACACTTGAACAATACCATTATCACCACCACCATGCTCTCCACCGGCATCATTGAAATTAGTCGTTAAAGACTGGTAGGGGTAGATAAAGTATTTGTCATTGCTTATCAGATAGGCATAAAAAAACTTAGACCATGCTCTTTCCCATCCCTTGATACGATTCATCATATCTATTGGTCCAAAGTCACCATCCCATTTTTTTAACCATTCCGTAAACTCATTCCACATCCTTTCATTCCACAACTCTCCCCAAGAACATACTGTCTGCCATGCGAAGACATCTCCTCCACTTTGTTCCGGCTGGAATGGTAATCCCACATAGCCATTCGTTTCTTCGGAATACAAAGATATACCCGCAACTTTCTCATTATCGCCATATTTTTCCAAACATTCTTCGCAATAATGATAAAAAAACGGTGAAACAAACAAGTCATCCTCAAGGATTATAACGCCTTTAAAGTACTTGCTTAGAGATGCACATTGGAATATATGCCTTTTTAGCCCCAATCTTTCTTTCTCAATATTAATTGATAATTGACCATATGGCCAGATAAACGAATTAACATAGTCATACAAGCCCTGATTGCCACTTGCATCAATACTAATTACAAGGGGCACTCCATCAACTGGGTAATTAGCTTTTAATAATGAGTTCAAAAGCCTTTGTAACCCAGAAAGTCTATTATAGCCTACAACGACAATTGCAATTTTATCTTTTTGTGCGGATATATTTGTCATAATTATTTCCCTAGAATTCCTTTAAAAGGATATAATAGTTGTTTGAATGATGGTGATGTCCTACAAAGTTTAAAGAATGAGCGGAATCCTTCTTTATAGTCTTTAATAATAAATAAACTGTGACTTAATGCGCAATAGTGCGTGCGTCCGGCCTTTTGATTATTTTTAAATGCGTCTGCAAATCTGTTCAAGAAGTATTGCTCAAACTTAATTGTAGATGCTGCTTGATTTTTGTAATAACCTTTATCGCTCATCCTAAGATGACCGTGATTCACATACACATTTATAAGAGATTCTGGCACATAATCCACAAGATACTTCTCGCATACTCTACACGCCAATTCCCAATCAGATTCTACTCCTATTTCATCTACTTCTTTGTATCCTCCAACTTCTTTAAACACTGATGTTCTGATTAACATGGCTGGTGTTCCAGAAACAGCCGGTTTTTCAATATTATCAACTAATACAGATCCTCGCAATTCACTTTTATGTATTTTAATGGTTTTCCCTGTGACGCCATCAAAATAAGTCATCCAACAATAAACCATTCCATAAGTCATAGGCAGGGTCTCAAAAAGCACGACCTGTTTCTCTATTTTATCCAAAACATACTCATCGTCGTCGTCTAATTCAGTAAAATACTTCCCTGTTGCCATTGAAGCTGCAAGGTTGATACATTGTCCGAATGTCCTGTTCTCTTCCAGTCTAATATACCGAATCCTATCATCTTTGAAACTGGCAACAACCTCCTGCGTATTATCCGTAGAAGCACTGTCAATAAGTATATACTCTATGTTCTTATAAGTTTGAGAAAGAACACTATTCATAGCTCGCGGCAATAGATCTGCTCTGTTGCGAGTAATTGTATAAATTGTCACTAAAGGGCTTTCGCTTAACATATTACAACACATTAATCATTTTTAGATACTCAGGCCATTCTCCCATATCCTTCCATGATTCTTCACTCACAGGAAAACACCCCACACGTCCGCCACGGGCTTTTACCTTTTCCATCAAGTGAGTAATATGGAAGAATTCCCCCTCAGGAATTTCATCAATAAGTTCAGGATTCAACACATAAACACCAGTATTTACCATATAAGTTTGCTCGGGTTTCTCATGCAAGGCTACCATCAAGCCATCTTCACCTGTTTCAATAACGCCATAAGGTATTCTGAAGCTCTTCACCATCGTAACAATCGTAAGGTCATTATGGTTATTCTGGTGATATTCATACACATCACGGTAATCCTGGTCATTGATACTATCACAATTCGATACAAAGAATGGAGTGTTTATCTTTCCTTTCAGTAAAGATACGCTACCAATAGTCCCAAGAGGTTTATCTTCTTCAAAGAACTCTATGTCGTAGTGATGCGGAAGTTGCTCAAGATAAAACCGCATAAAGTCGCTCTTGTAGTTGACCGACATATAAAACTTGTGACATCCGATTCCTTCAAATTGATCCATAATGACCTCAAGGATTGTCTTATCTCCAACAGGCACAAGAGGCTTGGGTATTACATTTGTGATAGGTTTTAACCGTGTTCCTTTACCTCCTGCCATAATAACGACAGGGAGGTCGATTTTAGCTCTTGTTTCTGTTACTGACTGATTGAAGAGATCCGACCAAAACAAGACATCAACAATATCCCTATTACTATTTAATATGGGCATACAATCGATGCTTTCTTTAATCATCACCTCTTTTATTTGTTCTCGAGTCTGCTCTTCGCTTGCATATATCTTATCCCTATCAAGTATTTCGGATATGGGTCTCGACATATCCGAATTCTTGATAATAGCTCTTTGTATATCACCTATAGTGATAATGCAATCAAATGCATCTTCATCAAAAACGAACAAAAGCTTAGACCTTACTTCGTCCATCTTCTTAAGAGCGGACAGTATAGTAAAGCCTGAATCAATTATCTTGTCTTTTATCTTACTGATGTCACTCATTCTTTTCTTTTAGTCTATTTTATTTCTTTTATCGCCTTCTCATATGTGTCGCAGATGAAGTCAACCTGTTCAGGTGTAAGAGCTGCATACATCGGGAGGGTTATCTCGTTGTCAGTTACATATTCTGTCTGAGGCAGTACTGCTCCCAGTTCCTTATAGGTGCTGAATTTATGTGCAGCAGGATAGTGAACAGAAGTCTGGATACCAGCCTCATGGATATACTCACGAATCTTGTTGCGACGTTCCTTGGTGCTGTTCAACAAAACGGTAGGCAGAATATAGTTGCTAACGAACTCTGTGTTGTCAGCAAAAGGCACAACCACATCTTCAATATTGCTCAAACGGTCAATATACTGCTTGCGCACCTTGATACGGGTCTCCAAGTCACCAGGAAGTTTCTTCAGCTGCTCAATGGCAATAGAGGCACGGATGTCATCCATACGGAAGTTGTAGCCCAAGCAGGTGATGTCATACTCAGTAGCATGGCCACTGGCACGCTGGTAGCTCATGGTGCTCATACCGTGAGAGCGAATCAGACGTGCATTCTTCTCCATCTCCTCATTGTTGGTGATGAACATACCACCTTCGCCTGTGGAGATGTTCTTGTTGGAGAAGAAGCTGAATGCAGCACAATCACCAATGGTTCCGAGTTTCTTGCCTTTGTACTCAGAAAGAGGACCATGACAAGCATCCTCAACAACTTTGAGGTTGTGTTTTTTGGCAATAGCCATGATCTCATCCATCTTGGCAGGGAATCCAGCCATGTGAACAACAACAATACCCTTGGTCTTGGGTGTAATCTTACGCTCTATGTCAGCGGGGTCAATATTGATGTGGTCGGGGCCTACAATATCAGCAAAGACTGATTTAGCACCAACGTAGCGGATGCAGTTGCAAGAAGCAGCAAAAGTGAGTGAAGGACAAATCACCTCATCACCAGGGCCAAAACCACACACCATACAACACACATGGAGTGCATCAGTGCAGTTAGACATGCTCACTGCATACTTCACCTTCCACATGTCAATAA
>AUXO016301163.1_pt1 | contig 11277 bp, 13 predicted proteins | sample 768731 | NCBI WGS metagenome assembly AUXO01 (sample SAMN02715735, study PRJNA202380) | gut metagenome | biome: sheep rumen | host: Ovis aries | place: New Zealand: Palmerston North | reverse complement strand
GAACTTGATTATTTATTAATTGATATGCCTCCAGGAACTAGTGATGTTGCCTTAACTGTATTTAACCAAATTCCAATTGATGGTGTTATTTTAGTATCTACACCACAAGATTTAGTTAAGATGATTGTTGGTAAGGCTGTAAATATGTGTAAGAAGATGAATATAAATGTCTTAGGTTTAGTAGAAAACATGGCATATTACAAATGTCCTTGCTGTGGTAATCCATTATTCCCATTTGGACCATCAAAGCTTACTGATGTTTGTGAGACATTTGATATTACACCTATCGCATCTCTTCCAATTGATACAAACCTTGCGTCATTAATTGATAAGGGTAGTGTAGAAGATGCAGATACATCTTCATTTGAAAATGTATTAGCTATATTAAATACTTTAGATTAAAAAATCAGAGAAATCTGATTTTTTTATTTTTTTTGGAAAATTTTTATAATATTTCAACTCTTATTTATTATGAGAGGTGAATAGTTATATGAAAAAAATATTAATTTTATCAAGTATTACTTTTTTATTGCTTACAATATCACTAATGTCTAATCAGGCATCTGCAGTATTAATAGCTGAATATTTAACGTATCCTGAATTGATAATGGAATCAGGAAAATTATCAAGAGATTTTACAAGTAAAGAATATGATAAATATCTAGAAGGTACATACACAAACTGGATGTTTGGAATTGCAGTTAATGTTGTTAACAAAAACGTACGTACATCTTATATTTCTGATGTTATATATTCTTATACTAATAATTCTAATACAGACATTAAATATACATTAGATATACAAAAAGAAACTAAGAAAACTTGTTCGTTTCAAACGTCAGCATCAGTAGGTGGTTCTGCATCAGGTAATATAAAAAAAATTAAAGCAGAAGTTTCTGCAAAAGCGAATGTGGATTATGCAACAACAGAAGTACAATCTGAAAAAGTAACCCAAAAATATGATGTAGTAATAGAAGCACATTCAAATATTATTGTATTTTTAGAAGGTCATTTATTAATTACAAATGGAGTATTGTCAATATATGATTTTTGGTTTAGAACTTCAGGAACATTTGAACTTGCAATATTACAAGATCAATCTATAAGAGTAGAAAAGAGTAGCATATGAGACATAAATTATTAATTATAGGAAGTGCTTTAACAACAATAATATTATCTTTATATTTATTTATTATAATAATCTCTTCATTAACTAAAATAGATGATATTTCTTGCTATGCAATAAAAACAAATTATTCATTTATATATGAAAGTGAGAAGAGCTTTGACTTGAATTTATATTCACATCAAAAGAATAATCTAATATTTTTAAAAGATGAAAATATATATAAAATTCTTTTAGATAATAATCAATATACATTAAGAGTTAATGAAATAAATATAGAAAAAGAAGAAGATATTTATAAAATAACAATTAATTCATACCTACCTTTTATATATGATGAAGTAGTATCTCAATCATTTATATTAAGAATATCAAACGATAAATACTCTATATCATTTGATATGGGGTCAATATCAATTGTTAATAAAGATTTTATTGATAATAAATTTGATATATCACCAACATTTGCAAAAATTGATTCTATTAACAATTTAGTTGGAATAAATGTATATGGCTATACATTTGATTCATTAGATGATTTAAGAACATCGTCTCAAAGCTTTGGTAAATTAAATCTATTGAAATATGAAAATTATGTAACTAATATAAATTTTTATGACGATATTTCATATTACAATGTAAAGATTGTAAATGAAAATAAAAAAACTGAAATTAAAGCAAAAGATTTTTATATCCCAATTTGTTATAAAAAGTATTATCAGATATATAGCGAGTATGTAGCGTTTTATATAAACGATGAAATATATTATATAGAATCTATTATAAAACCTATTAATGGTTATAAAGAATCAAACTTGTATTTATCAGGGGGTGTTTTATCTTGATAGAATTAATTAATGTTACTAAAATATATAAAAATAATAAAATATTAAATGATATTTCAGTAACTTTTGATAGAAATTTACATATAATTTATGGAAATAATGGTTCTGGTAAATCTACCTTATTAAAAATATTATCAAGTATTATTTATAAAACATCTGGTTCAATATTAACTACTGATATAATATCTTATTTACCAGATAAGTTTTCATTGCCAAAACTTTTAAGTGTAGATAGCTATATAAATCTAACAATAGGTATGGAATATCAATATTTAGTAGATAAGTATAAGATACCAAGAAAACTTATTGGAAACTTATCAAAGGGGAATTTGCAAAAGGTTGGCTTATTACAAGTCTTATATCATAAAGCTGATTGTTATATTTTAGATGAACCATTAGATGGACTAGATGATGAGGCTAAAATTTTATTTAAAGAAGATATAAAAAGATTATTAAAAGATAATAAAATTGTAATTATGTCTTTACATGAAAAAAATCTTTTTAGTGACGTTATAAAAAAAGAATATAGTATAAAGGATGGAAAGCTTCATGAAGAAAATTAAAGATTTTTTTGATTTGATAAAATTGTATTTTAGCTTTTTGTTTCAAAAGGTTACTATCATTATTTTAAGTATATCCTTTGTATTAATGACTATATTATTAATTTTAATCGCAGCATCAGGCTATGATTATGTTTATTATTTAAAGAATTATATTGATATTCATAGCAAATATATTAATGAAGCCTTACTTATTGTAACATTATTTAATACAATAATTGCATCATGTATGGTAATAAGCCTATTCATAAATTCGATATCTTTTGATCATTTGTACATTTCCTACACAAAAAGAAGAACGCTTTTAATAAGTAAGGCATTAATTTTGTTTATTGTATTGGCATTTATAACATCAATAGAAGTAATAATTATATATTTGATACCTACAATCAAATATCCGTATTTTAAAATTGATGGTACAATATTATTAGTGCCAATGTTTATCTATTTACCATTATTTACTGAAGTTATTTTATTAATGACTGTAAGTGTAATTGTACCAAATATCTTTGTAACTATGATTATGGCATTTGTAGCAATTGCAGATAAGCTAATACTTGCGAATGTATCTAGTATCTATAATGTATTTAAATATATAATTCCATCTTCATATCAAAGTGGAATATATATTTATTCTAATGCGTTATATATGGTACCTATTTTAGGATTGCTATTCTTTATTTTATATATTAAAATATATGAGATTAAAGATTTAGCATAAAATTTTTTGATTTATGTAAAATAGTTGTTGACATTGATTTTTATTTAGTGTAATATAATATCGTCGAAATAAATATTGTGGAAAGAAGAAACGCCCGTTTCTCGCCTGATTGATAATTGAGTTGGTAGGCAGAATGTCACTTTGATAGAATTAATTTATTTAAGTATGCAATAAGAGGGCTTTCTATGTCCTCTTTTTTATTTCTTTAATTTACCGTGGGGGTGAAACTATTAACAAGCAAAGAAAAACAAGTGATGCCATCGTAAATGAAGACATTCGTGCGAAAGAAATGCTAGTTATAACTGAAGATGGTGAAAAACTAGGCGTTCTTAACCGTAACAAAGCATTGCAGGAAGCTGAAGACAGAGGACTAGATTTAGTTTTAGTATCTCCAGATGCAAAGCCAGCAGTTGCTAAGATAATGGATTATTCTCGTTTCCGCTTTGAACAACAAAAGAAAGCAAAAGAAATGAAGAAAAAGCAACATGTAATTGTTGTACAAGAGATTCAATTATCTCCAGTTATCGAACAGCACGACTTTGATACTAAGGTTAACAAAGCCAAGACCATTTTAAAGAAGGGTAACAAGGTAAAGATTTCCCTAAGATTCAGAGGTAGAATGATTGTTCACCAAGAATTAGGTAAGGAAGTTGTAGATAGATTTATCGAAGCTTTATCAGATGTTACTACAGTAGAATCACCTACTAAGCTTGACGGCAAAACATTATTTGCAGTCGTAGCACCAAAAATAGAAAAACAACAATAAGAGGAGTGAAGGAACATGCCAAAGGCAAAAACACATAGTGGTTTAAAGAAGAGAATCAAAATCACAGGAACAGGAAAAATTAAGCGTGGTCATGCATATACAGGCCATTTAAAAACTAACAAGTCTCATAAGCAGAACAAGAACTTATCAAAGGCTGGTTTAGTTCATTCAACAGATGAGAAGCGTATTAATCAATTAATCGCTAACTTAAAGTAATTGTAGGAGGAATCAGATTATGCCAAGAGTAAAAGGTGGATATACAACAAGAAGAAGACGTAAGGCCGTTTTAAAATTAGCAAAGGGCTATTATGGATCAAAGCACACATTATATAAGACTGCTCATGAACAAGTTATGCGTTCTATGCAGTATGCATTCAGAGACAGAAAGGCTCGTAAGAGAGAATTCAGACGTCTTTGGGTTCAAAGAATCAATGCTGCTTGCCAATTAAATGGAATTAAGTATTCTCGTTTCATCAACGGTTTAGCAAATGCTAATATCAACATCAACAGAAAGATGTTAGCTGAAATGGCAGTTAATGATGCTGAAGGCTTCAAGGCTTTAGTTGATTTAGCTAAGAAGGGCTTAGAAAACGCACCTGCTAAGAAAGTTGAAAACGTTGTAGTTTTAACAAAGGCTTCAAAGTAAAACTATAAAAGTGGGATAAATAATCCCACTTTTTTGTGTTTAATTTAATACTAATATGTTATAATACCATAGAAAGTTGGTGCTTTTATGAGTCAAAAGAATAACAAGAATAAAACATCTAATGTTAATGTTCCTAATTATACAAATGAACAGAAGCAAGAGATGAGAAAGAAAATGGAAGAAGTTAAGAGACAAAAAAGAAGATATCAAATAGTTATAGGTATATTAGCTGTAATATCTATTGCAATTACCTTAGATTATATGATTGAAATGATTGCTCAAGCATATTCTTCATATACTCCATCATTCTTTGCTAAATATTTAGCATTAGGTTTTGGTATGTTTAGCGTTGGCGGTATTGCATTAATGCTTCCAATTACAGCTAATTTAGGCAATAAATTCCAAGAAGGAAAAGGCGATAATTTATTAGTTATTATTGCATTCGTTTTATTCCTTGCTGGATTAATAGCTATCGTTTATTCATTCTTAAACTTTTAATTTTATATAAATAAATTATGTGAAATTTTCGGGTTTCTTGCATAGTTTTATATTTTATACTATAATAAAGGTACTAGGAAGATGGCCGTGGAGCTCATTATTGTTTGAAACGGAAACTGAGGCACATCCTGTGCTGGATGCTCTTAATTTGAGAACCCTAACGGATGGCAAAAAGAGGATTCCACCCTATGGAGATTAGCTTCTTCACGTACCTTCCTAGTCTTTATTTTTGTGGATATTGGTATCCACTTTTTAATTTTTAGAATATAGGTAAATTTAATGACACAATTTAATGAAATAATTTCTGATAAGGTAATTTTAGATGCACTTTTAAAGGAAGGAATTAATGAACCTACTCCGATACAAGAACAATCAATCCCACTTTTGTTACAAGGATTAGATGTTATTGGACAGGCTCAAACAGGTACTGGTAAGACACTTGCTTACTCTATTCCTTTAATTCTATCTTTAAGAAAAAATAAAGATGGTAAGTGTTTGGTTTTATGCCCAACAAGAGAATTATCATGTCAGGTATCAGTTGAAATAAAAAAATTAATAGGTCGTGATAAATTCTTTAGAATTGCAACAATCTATGGTGGTGAATCATATGAAAAGCAATTTAAAGAATTAGACAAGAATCCAAATATTATTGTTGGTACACCAGGCCGTATTATTGATCAAATGGAAAGAGGTAAACTAAGCTTTAATAACTTATCATTTTTAGTATTTGATGAAGCAGATGAAATGCTTAAAATGGGATTCCAAGATGATTTAGAAAAAATATTAAAAGGAGTTCCAAAGGATCATCAAACAGCATTATTTTCTGCAACCATTGCACCATTTATTAAAAAAATTGCTGAATCATATATGAGAGAATATACTCATGTTAAAATTGAAGCAAAAACTTTAACAGTTGAAAACATTGATGAATTTGTATATTTTTGTAAGCGTGATTCTAAAAAAGATCTACTTATTAGATTATTAGATTTTTATGAATTCAAAAGAACAATGATATTTACAAACACAAAATCTATGGTTGATGAATTAGTTTTATTCTTACAACAACAAGGTTATAAGGCTGATGGATTACATGGTGATTTAAAACAACAATCAAGAGATAGAGTTATGAATTCATTTAGAAATAATTCTATAAATATTTTAATTGCAACAGACGTAGCTGCACGTGGTATAGATATTGATAACATAGAAGGTGTTATTAATTATGATTTACCTCAAGAAAATGAATTATACGTTCATAGAATTGGTCGTACTGCAAGAGCTGGTCAAAGTGGTATTGCTTTATCTTTTGCAACATCAAGAACTAAAGGTAGAGTTTCTGAGATTGAACGTTATACAAAAAGAAAAATTCAAAGAGCAGAAATACCATCTGTTAAGGATATAGAAAAGTCACATAATAAGAAACTATATCTTAATATAATGGATGCAATTGAATTAAATAAAAATAATGAATCTTATGACTCATTAATAACTCATTTAGCAAGACAAAATTCTGATCCTATTCCACTTCTTAGATCATTAATATCTCTAATTGATACCGATAAAAAGACTTATAATGAAATTTATTTAATTGAAGATAAGCCAAAAAGAGAAAAATCTAAGGGCAAGACAAAAGATACAAAAGAAAAAGTAAGAGGAAAAGATGGAAGAAGATTAGGTAAGGGTGATTTAATTAAAGAACGTGAAAAATCATCACCTAATGATAAGTATTTTAAGATATCTGTTAATGTAGGTGAAGTAGATCATGTAAAACCTAATCAATTAATAATGATTTTCCACGATAATATGAAAATCCATCGTGAAAAATTCGGCAAAATTAATATAGGTAAAAATGAATCTACTTTATTTGTTAAAGAAGAAGGTAGAAAATTCTTTGATAGAAAACTTAAAGATGTAACTATTAATGGTAAAAAGGTTACATATAAAATTTTAAATTAAGGTGATTATATTATGCGCATAACTGCAGGTGAATTAAGACATAGAATAATAGAAATGACTAATCTTGAAACAACAAGAGAAACTCAAGATAAGGTTAGAATGGCAATTTATAATCTTTTAGGTCAATATTTTCAAGGTGGAACACTACTTGATTTATTTGCAGGTTCAGGCGCAATGGCAATAGAAGGGTATTCTAGAGGATTTAGTAAAATTGTAATGAATGACCTTAATAAGAAAGCTTTAGATGTTTGTAAAAAAAATTGCAAAAATCTTGGCATTACTTCATGTGAATTCTATAATATGGATTATAAAGATTATATGAATACAACAAAAGATATGTTTGATTTAATAATCTTAGATCCTCCATATAGAATGGATAACATTATGGAGATATTAGATTTATGTATTCCTAAATTATCTAATAAAGGTGTTATATCTTTTGAAATGGATAAGAATACTAAATATCCTTTAGAATATAAAGATTTAAAGCTTATAAAAGATAAGACATATGGTATTAAAAGAGTAGTAATATATAGGAGATGATAGAATGAATACTTTGTATCAAAATGCAAAGGAAATAATTCTAAAACTTAAGAAAAAAGGTTATTTTGATGAATTCAATCAAGTTGAAATGTTCTATTTGGATTTTGAAAATGAAGGCAAAAAGATGTTATTGATTTTTATTCAATCATTTTTTGGTGCATCATATGGAATTCAAATACTAAACAATAATAATGGATTTGAATATATGCATAAAATTGGTACATCAGAAAACCCAGATTCTATTACTATTGGTGATTGTGATTCTATATTTGCAATAATTAAATCTAAAGCTGATTTAATTGATGCAGATTACAAATATCTTAAAGATAATCATGTAAGAGTAAAAGATTATGATAATGTTATTTTTTATAGATATCAAACTGGATTTGAAGAAAGATATTGTAATGATAATGAGGTTGGAGATTTTATTTTAGCTGCATCATTTATGCAATCATTTTTGAAAAATGATTACCAAGATATTAAAGAATGCTTTAACAATGGTTATACTGCAATGGCATATATTGATACAGATAAGCTATCATATAACGCTAGATATCAGGATTTACCTTATTTAGTACCTGAAAAAAGAAAACTTAAAGAGAATAAAGAATTTATAGAAGAATTTAAAAACTTTAAATATATAGATGATAGTATAGATTTTTATACTACATATTTACCAATTAAAATAAAAGAAAATAAGAGAAGAGTTTTATTAATACTAATTCATTATAATAAATATGGATATAATGATATATTTTATATAAAAGATAAAACAACAGTAAAAGCGGCAATAATGGGAATGCTTTATGAATCATTTATGAAGCATGGAATTCCACTTGAGGCTAATTTTTGTCACTATGAATATAAGCTTTATGTTGAAAAGACATTAGAAAAGCTTAATGTTGAAGTTAAGTCTATTGCAGTATCTGATGAAACACAGGATATATCACAACAAATTTCTGATAATGTTTTTAGTATCTCAAATGATGAAACATTACCATATGAAGAGGTTTCAAATATACTAACTGATGCTAAAAATAAGGTCATTTCTAGAAATGACAATAATAATGAAAAAAATAATATAAATAATGACTTTGGCTTTGTTTCTTAATACTTGAAATTTATAGACTAAAATGTTAAAATTTTTAATGTATAAATTGATGATGAAGAATTAGGTTTGTTGATTCATTTAAGAGAAGATATGGTTGGTGCGAATATCTATGTAGACTTATCTATGACACTTCGGAATTCCTCTAAAAAAGGACGTATAATGGCGTTAACATTAATGAGAGCTCTGCTGAAGTAAGGTGGCACCACGATATTATCGTCCTTATATTTATAAGGGCGTTTTTTTATTTAAAGAGGGATTATGAAAACTACACTTAAGGAAGTTAAAGTTAATAAATTCACTTTAAAGGAAATAACTCAATCTGATTATAAAGGATTATTTGTAATCGGAAGAGATAAAGAAATGTGTAGTTACCTTAACTGGGGACCACTTTTAAGTATTAATGAAGCTAAACTTATCATCAATAATATTTATCTTAAGCGTTGCGATTTAGGGTTACCACCAGGATATGCAATATATTATGGTGATGTAATGATTGGAGTAATTGATTACCATACCTACGATAAGAATCAAAATGAAATTGAAATAGGCTATTTTTTAGATAGAAAATTTTGGGGTATGGGGATTATGAAACGTTGCTTAAAAAAGGCAATTGATGTTGCATTCTTTGATTTGGAATGTGATAAGGTTAAGATTGGTTCATCTTTAAGAAACGAAAGATCGCTTAATTTAATTAAAAGCTTAGGACTAGTATATGAATATGAAGAGATATGTCATCTAAATTATGGTGATGATATAGCTAAATATTATTCAATTTATAAGCATGAATATATGGAGGATTAAAATGATTACTAAACCAAAAGGGACATATGATGTATTACCTGGTGAATCTGGTAAATGGGAAAAGCTTGAATCAACAGTAAGAAAGGTTTGCAAGCTATATAATTATAAAGAAATTAGAACACCTATTTTTGAATCTTCTGATGTTTTCCATAGAGATGTTAATGATACATCTGATATGGTAACAAAAGAAACATATGATTTTAAAGATAGAAGTGATAGAGGAATAACTTTAAGACCTGAAGGTACTGCAGGTGTTGCAAGAGCTTATATTGAAAATAAGCTTTATGTTAATAATTCTGTAACAAAATTATTCTATATGGGACCTATGTTTAGATATGAACGTCCTCAAAAAGGTAGAAATCGTCAATTCAATCAATTTGGTGTTGAAGCTTTAGGTAGTGATAATCCATTACTTGATGCTGAAGTTATTTCTTTAGGTGCATCTTTAATAAGAGCATTAGGATTAAAGGATGTTTCAGTTAAAATTAATACATTAGGTGATGAAAAATCAAGAAATAAATATAGAGAGGTTTTAGTAAAACACTTTACTAAATATAAAGATTGCTTATGTGAAGATTGTCTAAATAGATTAGACAAGAATCCATTAAGAATTTTAGATTGCAAGGTTGACCATGATAAGGACTTCTTTAAGAGTGCACCTAAGATTAATGAATATTTAAATGATGTTTCAAAGGAAAGATTTAATACTGTACTTGAAGCATTAGATAATCAAGGCTTAAAGTACGTTATTGATGATAATTTAGTAAGAGGATTAGATTATTATTCTGATACTGTATTTGAATTAGTAGTTAATATTCCAGAATTTGGTGCACAAAATGTTATTGGTGGTGGAGGAAGATATAATAAGCTTATATCTGATTTAGGTGGACCACAAACTCCAGGTGTTGGTATGGCATTTGGTGTTGAAAGATTAATTATGGCTGCAGATTTTGCAGGTAAGAATTTACAACCAAAAGAACAAATCCATGCTTACTTTATTGCGTTAGGCAAGAAGGCTGAAATGGCTTGCTTAAAGACAATTAATGTTTGTAGAATTGGTGGACTTTCTTGTGAAATGGATTATAAGGAAGGAAGCTTAAAGAGCCAATTTAAGAAGGCTGACTTAAATAATGCATTATTCACTTTAATACTTGGTGATAATGAATTAAATGAAGGTAAGATTAATATTAAGGATAATACATTAGATACTCAAGAAACAATTAATATTGAGGAAGTATATAATTATATTTTATCTAAAGTAAATCAACAATCACATTGTAGTGGTTGTAATAAATAAGGAGTTAATATGAAAAGAGTTAATATTAAAAATATTAAATTAGGTGAAGTAAATAAAGTAGCTGGTTTCGTTGAAAATATTAGAAATAAGAAATCAATGTGCTTTATCGTTTTAAAGGATGTATCAGGAAAACTTCAAATTACAATTGAAAAAGCAAAGCATCCTGAAATGGAAGATGTTTTAGCATCTATTACACCAGATTCTGTAATTGAGGCAGAAGGCGTAATTATGGCATCTGAATATGTTAAATTAAATGGTATGGAAATGTATCCTGATATGATAAATGTATTATCAGTTGCAGCTCCAAACCCAATTTTAGCGCCTAAGGGTGAAGAAACAAACATCGATATGAGACTTGACTATAGATGGATTGATTTAAGAACTGATAAGAATACATTAATGTTTAA
>AUXO012012375.1_pt1 | contig 11277 bp, 7 predicted proteins | sample 768731 | NCBI WGS metagenome assembly AUXO01 (sample SAMN02715735, study PRJNA202380) | gut metagenome | biome: sheep rumen | host: Ovis aries | place: New Zealand: Palmerston North | reverse complement strand
AATTCTATCTTTTTAGTTGCGCCATCAAACTATGAAATTACAAATGAAATGGCAAGAGAAGAAATGAAAAGTAAACTTTCTGTATCTTGGTTAAAAAATAACGGAGTTAACTAAATATAAGAATCTATTCATAGGAGGATAAAGATGATAACACCATTAGATATTGAGAATAAAAAATTCGGAAAACAAATGATGAATGGATATAATGTAGAAGAGGTTGATGATTTTCTTGATGATTTAACTGTAGATTATGGAAAAAATTATAAGGAAATTACAGAATTAAGGGCAAAAGTTGAAGAACTAAATAGTAGTTTAGCTCATTATAAGTCAATTGAGTCAACATTACAAAATACACTATTGATGGCACAAGAAACATCAGAAGAGGTAAAAAATGTTGCTAAGCAAAAAGCAGAACAAATTGTAAATGATGCAAAAGCTTCATCTGAAAAAAGAGTTAGTGAATTAAATAATGAAATTGCTATGAAAGAAAAAGCGCTTGATGACCTAAAAAAACAGTTTGATATATATAAAGCCAAAATGGAATCACTTTTGATTTCACAATTAGAATTGTTAAAAGAAGTGAATAAAGATAATTAATTTTTACTAAAGACTATCATGATTAAGGGATAGTCTTTTTGTTTTTGGTGATTTAATACAAAATATTACAATAGAGCCAAATTGTTACAGCAAAGTTAAATGTATGTTACAATTCTATTAATACTCTTGACTTTAATATAAAAAAGAATAAAATAATAGCATAGGAGAAATATCCAAATATATGAGAGTAATAAGTGGAAAACTTAGAGGAACAAAATTATATACATTAGAAGGGCTTGAAACCAGGCCAACACTAGATAGAGTGAAAGAATCCTTATTTAATATTATAAATTTTGATATACCAAACAGTATTTTTTTAGATTTGTTTGGAGGAAGTGGTGCAATAGGAATTGAAGCAGCAAGTCGTGGGGCACAAAAAGTTATTATGTGTGAAAATTCAAAAAAAGCTATAGAAGTTATTAACAAAAATATTGAAAAAACAAGACTAAAAAATGAAATTACACTTTATAATATGGATTATGAAAATTGTATAAAAAATAAATTAAAGGATAAATTTGATATAATATATATAGATCCTCCATATAAAACAGATTATGCATTTAAAGCAATTAAATTAATTATGGAAAAAGGATTAATAGATAAAAATACACTTATAATTTTAGAAACAGATATAGAACAAATTGTGGAAAAACAATTTGAAAAATTAGATTTAGAAGAAATTAACAAGAAAAAATATGGACGAGCATGTCTTTTGTTTTACAAGACAAAATAGAAAGGGGACAGTTATGGAAATTTTTACGTTATTGGAGGAATTAGAAGATTTATTAGATACAAGTAGAGGGGTGCCATTTTCAACAAAAGTAATAGTAAATAAAGAGGAAATTTTAGATTTAATAAAAGAAATTCGTCTTAAATTGCCTGATGAATTAAAGCAAGCAAAATGGGTTAAAGAAGAAAGACAAAGAATTTTACTAGAAGCTCAAAAAGAAGCTGATGGAATAGTAAAAGAAGCTGAAAATAGAATTATTGCAATGATTGATGAACATGAAATAACAAGAAAAGCATATGATCAAAAAACAGAAATTATAGAACAGGCTAATGAGATGTCAAGAGAAATTTCTAGAGGTACTAAAGAGTATGCTGATAATATTTTAGAAAATACAGAAAATGTTTTAACAGAAACTTTAGGAAAATTAGAAAATAATATGGGGGAAGCTTTAAAATTAATGCAAATATCTTTAGAAGATACTTTAAAAACTATTCAAAATAGTAGAAAAGAATTAAAATAATTGAATTGATAAAAAGTCAGATCTTAAGAAGTCAGAAATGAAAAGTTGACTTTTGAAATCTGACTTTTTAAATGATTATATAAGGATGTGCAAAAAGAAAGAGGTAGATGATATGGCAAAGAAAAGAAAATATACGAAAAGAAAAAATAGTAAAGCATCAAAAGAAAACTTAAATATTGTTGTATTAATTATAGTTAGTATTTTGTTAGGCTTTTTAATATATACAAGATCAGGAACTATTGGTATGTCACTTAATGAATTATTAGGTGGAATGATGGGTGTATCGAGATTATTATTACCAATAGGTATTTTAGGTGTTGCAATTAAACTTGCTTGTGCAGATAATGAATACGTAACATCAAAACTTGTTAAATTTGGAATAGTATTAATAAGTATTTCAGTAGTAATGAGTGTTATCCAAATAAATAGTGGTGAATTAAGTGCTGGAAAAGAAATTTCTGAGGCAGTAAAGGATGCTTATTATATTGGTTCGCAAGGAAATGGCGGAGGAGCTTTAGGAGCGTTACTAGCAATACCATTAGCTAAACTTATAGGTGGAGTTGGAACAATAATTTTATTTGTTGGAATTGCAGCTGTACTTGCAGTTAATACTTTTGGTATTAATTTAGCTGAAATGATAAGTATGTTAGTTGAAAGACATCAAGAAAGAAGTCAAGAAAAACAAGAAGAAAAAATGGAACTTAGAGAACAAAGAGAAATAGAAAGAGCCAAAAGAATAGAGCTTGCTAAGCAAAATAAAAATAATTTAAAGGAAAATATTATAGATCAAAATACAGATAATTTAGGTGTTGAACCAGAACAGATAAAAATTAATTTTGGAGGAAAAACTCTAGAAAATAAGGCTCAAAAGAAATTAAAGAGATTCCACCATGAAAATGATGATTTAGAACCTCTTGTTCCAGAAAAGGAAGAAATAAAAGAAAATCATCCAGATGTTTTGGAAAATAATTTATTTAAACAAGAAGAAGAACAAAAAGAAGATAAAACAAAAGAGGTATTACAATTAGAGCACGCAATAACGGTTGAAGATGAAAATTATGAATATCCTCCAGTAGAAATTCTTTCAAAAGGTTCATCAAAAGGACCAAAAGGTGGAGCAAAAGCATTAACTGATACTGCAACCAAATTACAAAAAACATTATATAGTTTTGGAGTTTCAGCAAAGGTTGATAATGTTTCAGTTGGACCTGCAATTACAAGATATGAATTGAAACCTGCTGAAGGAGTTAGAGTAAGTAAAATTGCTAATTTAGCAGATGACATAGCATTAAATTTAGCTGCGGAAACTATAAGAATTGAAGCACCAATACCAGGAAAACAAGCTGTTGGAATTGAAGTTCCAAATAAAGAAAAGCAAGCGGTTCATTTAAGAGAGGTATTAGAAAGTGACGATTTTGAAGATAGTGATTCTAAATTAACAGTAGCACTTGGAAAAGATGTTGCTGGAAATATACAACTTGCAGATATTGCAAAAATGCCTCATGTTTTAATTGCTGGATCAACTGGTTCAGGAAAGAGTGTTTGTATAAATACAATTATTACAAGTATTATTTATAAAGCAAAACCAAGTGAAGTAAAAATGGTAATGGTTGATCCTAAAGTAGTTGAACTTTCTGTTTATAATGGAATTCCTCATCTATTAATTCCAGTTGTGACAGATCCTAAAAAAGCGGCAGGTGCCTTGGCTTGGGCAGTTCAAGAAATGGATAATAGATATAACTTATTTGCTATGAAAGGTGTAAGAGACCTGAAAGGATATAACAAAGCTGTTGAAAAAGATGGAGAATTAGGAAAATTACCACAAATAGTAATAATAGTAGACGAACTTGCAGACTTAATGATGGTTGCTGCAAAAGAAGTTGAAGAATCTATTTGTCGTTTAGCACAAAAAGCAAGAGCTGCTGGAATGCATTTAGTTATTGCAACTCAAAGACCTTCAGTAGATGTAATTACAGGACTTATAAAAGCAAATGTCCCATCTAGAATAGCCTTTGCTGTATCATCACAAGTAGATTCAAGAACTATTCTAGATAGTGTTGGAGCAGAAAAATTACTAGGTAAAGGAGATATGTTATTCTTCCCTGCAGGAGCACCAAAACCAGCAAGAGTTCAAGGAGCATTTGTTTCTGACGATGAGGTTGAAAAAATTGTTGATTTTGTAAAACAAAACGGTACAGCTACATATAGTGAAGATATTTTGGAAACAATAGAAAATAATAATAAAACAGATAAAGAAATTGCAATGGAAGCAGATGCAGAAGATGAAACAGATCCATTTTTAATGGATGCAATAGAAACTGTTGTTGAAACAGGTCAAGCTTCTACATCATTTATACAAAGAAAATTTAAAGTTGGATATGCAAGAGCAGGAAGAATTATAGATCAGATGGAAGAAAGAGGTGTTATATCAGGATATCAAGGAAGTAAACCTAGAGAAGTTTTAATGACATTAGAAAAATTAAAAGAATTAAAAATGGGAACGGCACCAAATGAAGCTGAATAGTAATTTTTAGATAAAAATATCAGAAAATAAAATATGAAACAGTAAAATACAACATAAGTAAATTTGAAATATAAAATATATAGGAAAATATACAAAAGAAAGGAGAATGTTATAAAAGTGAAAGAAAAGAAGCTAATAGAAAAAATTGTAAAGAAAAATTATAATAATGAACTTGAAGCTGTACTTGAAACTAAGAATTTTGATGAATATAGTAAAAACATTCTCCTAAGTATTTTATATAAATTAGAAACAGCTTACAAAGACTATAAAATAGTAAAAGCAGATGTTATGCCTAAAGAACAGTTTTTGCAAATGATTATAGATATAATAAAAAATGATATAGATGATATTCAAATGATAAAAATGAATTCAGAAGAAGCTAAAATATTAGGCAAAAAGACATTTATAGTTGATAAAAAGAATAAAAAGATAATATGCTATCCAATTGAAAGAAAGATATTATATGCAATTGCTAAAATAAGCAAAAATGATAGAATTATAAAAGATAAATATTATTTAATAGATAAAACAATTTCTAACCTTTTAAATACTGGTAATAACATAAATACAGTTGAGGTAATAAGAGATTTTAATGGTTTTTCATGGGATATTGTTTCAAAAGAAATTGAAAGTATTGAATATAATTTAATATATCAAAATCTAAGAATTCTAGTAGGTGCGGATTTTTTAAATAATTGGATATATGATAAAGAACAAATAGTAGATTATTATGATTTATTTGATACTAAATTAAAGCAGTTATATGGCGAAAAAATGCAAAACAGAATAATTGAAGATATAAATAAAATTTCGATTTTACTAGATATGAAATATGATAAAAATAAGAAAAACAGAATGTTTAAAAGTAAGGAAGAAATTGAGGCAAAACTTAAAGAATTAAGTGATAAAGAAGCATTTATTAAAAAAGTTACAAAAATAAAGAAAAATTTAAATAAAAAAATTAGGTTAATAGATACAATTTTAAATGATAAAGATTTACTTAAAGAAGAATATGATAAAAGAAATGCACAGCTTTCTAAAGAACAAAAGATATTTAGTATCAAAGTTCTTTCAAACATAATGAAAGAGGAAAGAGAAAAAAATATACAAATATTAAAAAAACAAAATACAATGCTTAATCCTCAAAAATTTGTTAAATATGTAAAAACATTAGAGGAAAGATATAAATATTTAAAATTGGTAAATATAGCTGATACAGACATAAATAGGGAAATTGAAAAAGAAATTTTGGATTTTCAAAAAAATTTTTTAGAATGTTTTAAAATAAAAGTTGAAAATGCTAAATCAAGAGAAGAAATAAAGGATTTAATTATAGAATATAGGTATTATTTAAATATTCCATATACAAATTCTAAAAAAATAATTAATTCAAGAACTTTAAATAAAGGATTGGATAAATTAGCTGAAATACTAATTTTAAAAGCAATAAAAGAAAAAGTTTTATTTAAAATATCTATTGACGAAGAGTTAAACATTAAAGTTATCAAAAACATTTTTAAAACAAAAATAATTGATTTTGAAGGAATATATTTAAAAATAACAAAAGAGGATGAAATTATAAATTTACAGATGTTTGATGAAAATGTTTTTGATCAGAAAATAGAAATTGGTACTACACAAGAAATTGATATTCAAGATTTTATAATAAAACTAAATAAAAATATAAAAATTCTAATTATATAAAAAGTGAAAGGTGGACAAAATTAATGAAAATAACTTTTTTAGGAGCAACAAGGACTGTAACTGGGTCAAATTATCTAATTGAAGCTGCCGGAAAAAAATTTTTGGTAGATTGTGGAATGTGGCAAGGAAATAGCGAGCTAGAAGAAGAAAATGAAATGGAATTTGAATTTGATCCTAAACAGATAGATTTTATGTTATTAACGCATGCTCACATAGACCATTCTGGGAGAATTCCTAAATTGTATAATGAGGGATTTAGAAACAAAATATATGCACATAAAGCAACATGCGATTTATGTGCTTTAATGTTACCAGACAGTGGACATATACAAGAAATGGAAATTGTGTGGAAAAACAAAAAAAGAATAAGAAAAGGTGAATTACCAAAAGAACCATTATATACTGCAGAACAAGCTGCAAGATCTTTAGAAATTTTTGAACCTGTTAAATATGATGAAATAGTTGAAATTGATGAAAATATTCATGTGAGATTTAATGACGCAGGACATATGTTAGGATCAAGTATAATAGAAGTTTGGGTAAAAGAAGGAGAAAAAGAAACTAAAATCGTATTTACCGGAGATTTAGGAAATAATGATATTCCACTTCTTGATTCGCCAACAATGATAGATTCAGCAGATTATTTAATTATGGAATCAACCTATGGAAGTAGATTACATGTTAGAAATGATGAAAAAGCCGAACTATTTTTAAAAATAGTATCAGAAACATTAGATAATGGAGGAACAGTTGTTATACCTTCATTTGCAGTTGGAAGAACGCAGGAAATTCTTTATGAATTAAATAAATTAAAAGAAAAGAAAGATGATGAGGAATTCATAAGAGAATACGAGACATTAATGAAATCTCCAGTTTATGTTGATAGTCCTCTTGCTATTTCTGCAACTGAAGTATTCAAAGAAAATACAGATTTGTTTGAAGATGAAATTAAAGAAGAGATTTTAAGAGGAGATAATCCTTTAGAGTTCCCTGGATTAAAGTTTACAATGACGACAGAAGAATCTAAAGCTTTAAATGAAGATTCAACTCCTTCAATAATTATTTCTGCAAGTGGTATGTGTGATGTTGGAAGAATTAAACATCATTTAAAACATAATTTATGGAATCCAAAAAGTACTATACTTTTTGTTGGATACCAAGCACCTGGAACATTAGGATATAGTATTGTAAATGGAGCTAAAAAGGTCAAAATATTTGGTGAAGAAATTGCTGTAAATGCAAGAATTGAATATATTGAAGGATATTCTGGTCATGCAGATCAAGAATGGCTTATGAATTTTGTATATTCATTTATAACAAAACCAAAACATATTTTTTTAGTTCATGGTGAAAAAGATTCACAAGATGTTTTACAACAAAAAATAATTAGCGAGACAGGAATTGCTACTTCAATTCCAAATTTTGGAGAAACATTCGAGTTAGGAGATACAGTTGAACTTACAAATACATTATTAAAGAAAGCACCAAAAACATTAAAAGATGAAGTATTAAAAAGATTAGATAAATTAAAAGATGAATTAAAAGACATGGATAATTATGTTAAAGAAGATATTGAAAATCCAGATTTAACAGATGGAGATATATTTAGAATTAACGAAAAAATTAAAGACCTAGAAAAACAAATATTAAATGTTATAGAAGGATAACTTAAAAACAAAGGAGAAAACAATGAGTAATAAATATTTAAATGAAGCAATAATTGGAAATGATAACATATTAGCAACATTTACAAGTAAAGGAGAATTACAAAGATTATATTTTCCCAATAAAGACAATAGACAATATATTGGATTTTTCAATGTAGGAGTTCAAATTAATGGATCTGATTTAATCTATTTACATGATGATATAAACAACACATATAAACAATATTATGAACCAGATACAAATATTTTGAATACAGAAGTAACAAATTCATACTTTAATTTAAAAGTACTTCAAACAGATTTTGTACCAATAAAAGAAAATGTTTTAATTAAAAGATATACATTCTTAAATACAAGTAAAATTGAATTAGATGTAAATTTATTTATACATTCAGAAATATTATCAGATAGAAATAATTTAGTTGGCAGTAAAGTAATGGATAGAGGAATAATGCAATATGCTCATGATTTTTCTGTTTCTACGTTTACAAAACAAGAAAAAATTTTTACACATCAACTAAATGGAAGTCAAGAAAGAATAAAAAGATGTGAAATATCAGATAAAGATTATATAGGAATGTCAAAAGATGCAAGTATAGGATATAAAATTGGTAAAATTTTACCAAATGAGAAAAAAGAATTAGATATATATGTTTATATAGATGATAATAAAAATATATCAGATATGGAAGATGAAGTAGATAGAATAACAAGATTAGATGTAAATAAAGAATATACAAATGCAAAAAATTATTGGGTAAAATATGTAAAAAATCATAATACTTTAGATTTAAAATCAGGAAAAAATTCATATGAAGATAGAATAATAGAAATATATAAAAGAAGTATATTATTGTTTCCATTACTTGCAAATCCAGAGACTGGAGGAATTATTGCTTCTCCTGAAATAGATGAAGATTTTACTAAATGTGGAAGATATGCTTATTGTTGGACAAGAGATGCTGTATTTATTACAAATGCTTTAGATATTTTAAATATGGATAAAGAAACTGAAAAATTCTTTAAGGTATTTTGTAAAAAAACGCAAAGTAAATCTGGAATGTGGGAACAAAGATTTTTTACAGATGGAAAATTAGCGCCTTGTTGGGGATACCAAATTGATGAAACTGCAAGTGTCGTATACGGAGTATATAAACATTATGAATATACTAAATCAGAGAAATTCTTAAAATCTGTTTTAACAATGTGTGAAAAAGCTGTAGAATTCTTGAAAAAGTATTCAAAAGATTGGCTAGGTGTTGTTGGAAAAGAGGAAAGAGATAAAGATATTGTTCAAGAAGAAATAGAAAAAGCAGTTAATAGACAAGGACATAAATATCATGTAAGTTATGATTTATGGGAAATGTGTGAAGGAATTCATTTATATTCTGTTGCAAGTATCTATTCTGCGTTTGAATCAATGATAAAAATTTATGATGCTTTAGGGAAGGATGTTTCTAATTTCGAAAATAACAGATTAAAAGAAGAAAAAATTTCTAAAAATAAAAAAGAATTGGAAAATTTACTTGTAGAACTAAAGAAATATATAAATACGAATTTATATGATGAAGAAAAGAAATGCTATGTTAGAAATGCAGAAGATAAAAAGATGGATATTAGTTTATTAGGTGCTGTTGTACCATTTAGTGTATTTAAACCAAAAGAGAAAAAAGTTTTAAATACAATTGAAAGAATTAATATGTCTTTAAGAACATATACAGGTGGATATAAAAGATTTGAGGATGATCATTATAATGGTGGAGCACCATGGGTAATTGCAAATCTTTGGATGACATTATATTATATAGAAACCGGAGAAAAGAAAAAAGCAAAAGAAACATTTGATTTTGTTGTAAAAACTGCTGGAAAACACAGTTTATTGGGTGAACAAGTTGATAACAATACATTAAAACCAAATTGGGTTATAGGTTTAGGATGGTCACATGCGATGTTTATAACTGTTTTGGAAAAATTATATAAATAATTATTATTTAGTTTATTTTAAATAAAATATTATAATGTAAAAAAATAAAATTGATTGACATAATCTAAAAGCCGTTGTAGAATAGATTTAACAATATTTTGTATTGTTAAATCTAATTTTTTTAACAAAGGAGGTTCGTTTATGGGAACCAAATTACGGAAATATGGAGACATAATGGCCCTACACAACCGTGTTACAGGATCATGCATTCAGGTGGCTATTAAAACGCCAGCTAATGATGGACTTCAAGTCTTAATCGATTGTGGAATGTATCAAGAGAATGATGAAGAGGAGTATAACAAAAAACTAGATTTTAATGCAAAAAATATCGATTATGTTTTTGTTACCCATAATCATGTTGATCATACTGGAAGACTTCCACTTTTGATAAAAAATGGGTACCAAGGAAAGATTTATTGTACGCAAGCAACCAAAGTTCTTATGCCTTATGCCTTAGATGATTGCTGCAAGGTTTTTAAGGATATAAGCAAAGTTACGAAACAGAAGCAATTATACAATGAGGAAGATGTATTTGAAACTGTAGCTAAACTTGAGGAGGTAGAATTCGGTCAAACAATTGAGTTGAAAAAACAACAGCTAAATCTTAAAGTAACGTTCCTGAAAAATGGTCACCTGTTAGGTGCGGCTATGATATTACTACAAATCCAATGTGAAGATAAGTATAATGAAGAGCCACCTATAAACTTGTTATTTACAGGTGATTATAATGATTGTAATATGTTTTTTGATGTACCTAGTTTGCCAGATTGGGTAAGAGATCTTCCACTAACCATTGTGATGGAAAGCACTTATGGAAATTCTGACTCAAATACTATAGAGCCGTGTTTTAAGGAAAATATTTCTAGGAAGATGATGCAAGATAGTGGAACTATTGTTGTTCCTGTTTTTTCTCTAGGGCGTTGTCAGGAGATATTAAAGACGTTACGGGATATGCAAGATGATGGAAGGTTGGACAGGTCTATACCTATTTATTTGGATGGCAAATTAGCTTTCAAGTACACTCATATTTACAAAAAATACGATAAATGCTTGAAAGAGGAGAGTCGTGATTTCTTACCATATGATTTAAAGTTTGTCGATGATAAGGAAAGAGGGCTGCTCATGTCAGCATCTGATAGGAAAATCGTAGTTACAACATCAGGAAGCGGAAGCTATGGCCCAGCACCAATGTATATTCAGCGATTTATTACAGAATCTAATGCACTAATACATTTTACAGGTTTCCAGTTTAAAGATAGTCTGGGTAGAAGACTAATGACTACGGAAAAGGGAAGCGATGTAAAGGTTAATGGTATGATGCTTACAAGACAGGCGGATGTTGAGTATACAGCTGAATTCTCAGCCCATGCTAAAGCAGACCAGTTGATTACTTTTTTGAAGCAATTCAACAGTTTAAAATTTATTTTGCTAAATCATGGTGAGCCAGAGGTAAAGGACGAATTCGCAAAGCGAATTAAAAGAGAAACAGGATTAGAGAAGGTTGGAATTCTAGAAAGGGCATATTTCTTTAGAGTAGGCCCATTTGGGTAT
>AUXO016736147.1_pt1 | contig 11278 bp, 10 predicted proteins | sample 768731 | NCBI WGS metagenome assembly AUXO01 (sample SAMN02715735, study PRJNA202380) | gut metagenome | biome: sheep rumen | host: Ovis aries | place: New Zealand: Palmerston North | reverse complement strand
CAAATGGAAGAAGGAAAATTAAAACAATTAAACTTAATAGTAAAAGCAGATGTTCAAGGTTCTGTTGAAGCAGTTAAACAATCATTAGAAAAATTAACTAATGAAGAGGTTAAAGTAAAAGTTATTCATGCTGCTGCTGGAGCTGTAAATCAATCTGATGTTACACTTGCAAAAGTTTCAAATGCTATTATAATTGCATTTAATGTAAGACCAGATAGTACTGCAAGAGAAATTGCTGAAAAAGATGAAGTTGAAATAAAACAATATTCAATTATATACCAAGCCATAGAGGATGTTGAAGCTGCTATGAAAGGTATGTTAGATCCTGAATTTGAAGAAAAAATTATAGGAACAGCAGAAGTAAGACAAATATTTAAAATATCAAATGTTGGTACTATTGCTGGAGCTTATGTATTAACAGGAAAAGTTGAAAGAAATGCAGGAGTAAGAGTAATTCGTGAAAATGTTGTAATTCACGATGGAAAATTAGCAACATTAAAAAGATTTAAAGATGATGCTAAAGAAGTTTCAAAAGGATTTGAATGTGGTATTCAAATTGAAGATTATAACGATATTAAAGAAGGCGATATAATAGAAGCTTATGTAATGGAAGAAATTAAAAGATAAGCTTAGAAAGGGGAACAAATGGCTAATAGAAATAACAACAGAATGGGAAGAATTGACGAAGAATACAGAAAAGAACTTAGCAATATTATAAGTTATAAGGTTAAAAACCCTAATATAACAGGAATGATTAGTGTAACAAAAGTAAAAGTTACAAGTGATTTAAAATTTGCAAAAGTTTTTATAAGTATTTTAAACTCAAAAAATGTTGATAAAACATTAGAAGGGTTAAAACAATCAGCAGGTTTCATAAGAACAGAGTTAGCTAAAACAATCAATTTAAGAAATACACCAGAAATATTATTTGAATTAGATGATTCAATAGAATATGGCGCAAAAATAGATGCAATATTAAAAGATATTATGAAAGATGCTAAAAATGAAGAAGGAGAGTAATCTTATATGACTTTAGATGAAATTTTAGAACAAATAAAAAAAGCTGAATCAATTGTAATACTAACACATGAAACACCTGATGGTGATGCAATTGGAAGTAGTCTTGCAATGAGTTTAGCAATAAAAGATTTGGGTAAAAATGTAGATGTTATAATACCAGAATATCCAAGAACATTTGCATTTTTGCCAGATGCTGATAATATAAAAAAAGAATCAAATATTAAAAATTATGATTTGGCTATATCTTTAGACTGTGCTACATTCAAAAGATTAGCCGAAAATGATTATTTTGAAAATGCTAAAACAAAAATAGTAATTGATCACCACGGAAGTAATACAATGTATGGAGATTTGAACTTTGTTAATCCTGTATCACCAGCTTGTTGTGAAATTTTAGCAGAAATATTCCAATATTACAATATAGAAATAACAAAAAATATAGGAACATGTATATTAACTGGAATAATTACAGATACAGGAGGATTTAAATATTCGGGTGTTACAGCTGAAACATTTGAGTTTGCTGCAGAATTATTACAAAAAGGGATAAATATATCTGATATTTATAGAAAAGTATTAGATACAAAAACAAAAGCTAATTTTGAATTAAGAAAAAGAGCGATAGAAAGAACAGAATTTTTAGAAGATGGAAAAGTAGCATTTACATACATAAATACTAAAGATATGGAAGAAGTAAAAGCAGAGCCTGGAGATCATGAAGGATTAGTAGAACTTGGAAGAGATGTAGAAGGTGTTGAAGTTTCTATATTTATAAGACAAGAAGAAGAGAATAAATATAAAGTATCTATGAGATCAAATGAATATGTTAATGTTTCAGATGTATGCATCCCTTTTGGCGGTGGAGGGCATCCTAAAGCAGCCGGAGCTAAAATAGAAGGAACAGTAGAAGAAGTAAAAAATCAATTATTAGCTGAAGTAAAAAAAGTATTAAAATAATAGGAAAATATAATGGATGGAATAATAATTATAAAAAAACCACAGAATTGTACATCTCATGATGTAGTATATAAAGTAAAAAAAATATTCAACCAAAAAGTAGGACACACAGGTACATTAGATCCAATGGCAACTGGTGTCTTACCTTTGCTTGTTGGAAAAGGTACATTATGTTCTAAATATCTAATAAATCATGATAAAACTTATGAAGTAGAACTAAAACTCGGAAAGAAAACAGATACAGGAGACATAGAAGGAAATATTATAGAGAAAGCAGATGTTGATTATAAAATATTAGAATTTGAAAACATAGAAAAAACATTAAAAACTTTTTTAGGAAAACAGGAGCAAATTCCACCAATGTTTTCTGCAATAAAAGTTAATGGAAAAAAACTATACGAATATGCTAGAAAAGGGCAAAAAGTAGAAGTACAACCTAGAATAATAGAAATATTTGAAATAAAACTTTTAAAGATAGATAAAGAAAACAAAACTATATGCTTTACAGTGCATTGTTCAAAAGGAACATATATAAGAAGTTTATGTGAAGATATTGCGAAAAGATTAGGAACAATAGGATTTATGAAAAGTTTAAATAGAATTCAAGTTGGAGAGTTTTATTTAGAAGAAGCAATAACAATTGATGAGTTAGAGAAAAATATTAATGACAAAGATTTTTTAGATAAAAAATTTATAAATATTGAAAGATTATTTAAGAATTTTGAAAAAATAAATTTAGACGACAGAAAATTAAAATTATTTTTAAATGGAGTAATGTTAACTCACAAAAAAGAAGATGGAATATATATTATTTATAATAATAGCAAATTTATAGGAACAGGAATAATAAAAGATGAATTATTAAAAAGAGATATAATACTATAGTTCTAATAAAAAAAATCACTCATACATTTAAATGGGTGATTTTTTATGTATTGTATAGAAGAAAGTGACAAGCCTAATAGAATATTTAGGATGCTAAAAATAATAAAAATAGATGATAACAAAATTATTTTACCAATAAATAATGAAGAAACTAATAGAAAGTATCAACACAAATTAGCAGAGAAGACATATAAAGTGTTAGAAAAAACAAATAGTAACAAAGTTGTAGTTAGCAAAAAAATAAATGAATATAATTATTTTACAAATTATCTAAATTCTCTGAATATTGATATTGTAGATGGAAAATGGTTATTTAAAATAATGATTCCTAATATTTTAAATTATATTATAGAAAGATATGAATTAAAGAAACAAGAAATAGAATTATCTATTCTTTTAAATGATGTTTCAGATATTGAAACTCAGCAAATAAAAGAATTTGCAAATGAATATAAGAGAATAAACATTGTTACAAATCATATTAATAAGTTCAAAAGACTAGAACATAATATATATGAAGAAACAGGTAATTTAATAACAATAAACAATAATAAGAAAAAAAGCCTATTAAAATCAAAAATAATAGTTAATTATGATTTTCCAAATGAATTAATTAATAAATATAATATCTATGAAGAAGCTATAATTTTAAACATTTTAAACAAAATAAAAATTGATAAAAAAAGATTTAATGGTATTGTTATAAATGACTTTGAAATTAATAAAAATGAAAATAGTAAATATGACTCAAAGCAATTATATGAATCAAAATTTTTTAAAAGACAAAATTATGAATATTTAAAAAATAAAATAAAAGATGATGAGGTAAAAATTATTAATATTAAAGGAAATAGCGGAAATATCTTATAATAAATATTTTATTGAAAATACTTTCTTTTTTTACAAAAATATAATATAATAAGTGTGTTAGTTTTTTTAAGGAGGAATGAAAATGCCTAATAAACGTAAAAAGAGTAAAGAAAATATTAATAGAAATAAAGCTAGAAGACATGCACAACCAAAAAAACAGAGTACAACAGTATACCAAAAACCAGAATTAAAAAGTGTTACTATTAATAAAGCTGACAAAGATACAAAATCAAAGAAAAAGAAAAAAACAAAAAAAGTAAGAAAACATCCAAAATTATTTTTTGCAATAAAATTAATATTTATACTTATTATTTTAGCAATTGTAGTAGGAGCTGGAATTATTGCTGCAATATTCTTTAATGCGTCTGGAGAAGATTTTGAAATAACTAAAGACGAATTAAAAATAGGTGCTTCAAATTCAGTAATAGTTGATCTAGATGGTAATAAAATTGCTGATTTAAGTGGAGATGAAAAGAGAAAAGTAATTACACTTGAAGAAATGTCAGAATATTTGCCAAATGCCTATATTGCTATAGAAGATGAAAGATTTAGACAACATGATGGAGTTGATATAAAAAGAACAGCAGGAGCAATTTTCAAAACTTTAACAGGAAATAAATCATTTGGCGGAAGTTCAATAACACAACAATTAGTTAAAAACATAACAAAAGATGATACAACTTCAGGAATGGATGGTATAAAGAGAAAAATAAGAGAATGGGCTAAAGCTTATCAAGTTGAAAGACTTATTACTAAAGATGAAATACTAGAATTATATTTAAATATAATTTATGTAGGAGAAGAAGGAAATTTACATGGTGTAGAATTAGCTGCTGAATATTATTTTGATAAAAGTGCAAAAGATTTAGATTTAGCTGAATGTGCTTTTTTAGCAGGAATAAATAGTTCTCCAAACTATTATAATCCATATAAATTATATAATAGCAATGATACAGAAGAAAAACGTGCAGAAAGAATAAAAAATAAAACATTAACAGTTTTGAAGAAAATGAAAGACTTAGGATATGTTCAAGACGAAGAGGTTTACAATAAAGCAGTAAGCAAAACAGAAGAAGGATTACCTTTTGAAAAAGGTAATGTTAGTTCAAACAGTGGATATACATATCACACAGAAGCGGTTATTAGTCAAGTAATTAAGCAAGTTATGGAAGAAAAAGAAATTTCTGAAGAATTAGCAAAGAACTATGTATATAGTAGTGGGCTTACAATATATTCAACTGTAGATCCAGATATACAAGAAGAAATTGATGATACTTTTGAAAATACAAAATTAATACTTGATGGAAGAGACAAAGATTCAGATGGAAATTTAATAAATGAACATTCGCAAGCTGCAATGGCAGTAGTTGATTTTAAAACAGGTCAAGTTAAAGGAATTGCAGGTGGAGTAGGAGAAAAAACTGAAACAAGAGGATTAAACAGAGCAACACAAAGTGTTAGACAATGTGGATCTTCAATGAAACCACTAGCAACTATAGCTCCTGGATTAGAAGAAGGAATTATAAATGCTGCAACAGCTTATGATGACTGTGCTGTACAATTTGGAACAAATTATAGACCAAAGAACTATAATTACTTTACAGGAATAACAAATATTAGAAGATTTATTGCAACATCACAAAATATACCTGCATTAAAAATTATGGCAGAACTTACACCAGAAAAATCAATTGAATATTTAAATAAAATGGGAATTAAATCATTGAAAGAAGATGAAGATGCACATTTATCTTTAGCACTAGGAGGAACAACAAATGGTGCAACTCCATTAGAAATGGCTTCAGCATATGGAACAATAGCAAATGATGGAGTATATATTACACCTACATTCTATACAAAAGTAGTAGATTCTGCAGGAAATGTAGTATTAGAGCCAAAACAAGAAAATACAAGAGTAATATCAGAACAAAACGCATATATAACAAAGACAATAGTTCAAGAACCTGTAAAATCAGGTGGAACGGCTACATATTGTGCAATTCCAGGAATGGATACAGCTGCTAAAACAGGAACGACTGATGATGATTATGATAGATGGCTTTGTGGATTTACACCATACTATTCAGCTGCAGTTTGGTTTGGATATGATAGAAATGAGGAAGTTAGATATTATGGAACTAACCCTGCAGGACAATTATGGGATAAGGTTATGACTAATATTCATAGAGATTTAAAAAATGCATCATTTGAAGAACCAGACGGAATAGTTACAGCAACTGTATGTAGAAAAACAGGATGTTTAGCATCAGATTCATGTAAAGATACTTATAGAGAAATATTTACAAGTGATAATATGCCAGAAAAATGTGAAGGACATGGAACACAAATTATATGTACAGAATCAGGTTTACTTGCAAATGACTATTGTCCAGACACTGAAGAAGTAAGTATTGGAGGAGTATTACCAAAAGAAAAATTAACTTTATGGAAAAATTTAAGTCCAACATCAACATCTAAAGATGAAGTTGAAGAAACTTGTACAACACATAAAAAACCAGAAGAACCTGCAGCTGTTGTTGTGATTGAAAAGAAAGAAGAAGATAACCCACCAGCAACTGTTACAATTGAAAAACCAGAGAATAATACGAAACCAACAAGTAGTGAAACATCTGGAGGAACAAGTGGTGGAACATCTGGATCAGGAAATAATTAATAATTAAGAAAGAGGAGGAATAACATGGATATATATTTTCAAAACACATTAACAAGAGAAAAAGAAAAATTTATGCCAATTAATGCAGAGGAAGTAAAAATGTATTCATGTGGTCCTACTGTATACAGCTACGCACATATTGGAAATTTTAGAACATATATATTTGTTGATTGCTTAAGAAGAATGTTTAAATATAATGGTTTAAAATTAAAACATGTAATGAATATTACTGATGTAGGACATCTTACATCAGATGCTGATACAGGCGAAGACAAAATGGAAAAAGCTGCAAAAAAAGAAGGAAAAAATCCTTATGAAATAGCCGAATTTTATACTAATGCTTTTATGAAAGACATGAAAAGTTTAAATATAGATATGCCAGAAATAGTTACAAAAGCAACTGATAATATAAATCAAATGCTTGAAATGGTGCAAGAGATTGTAAAAAATGGTTATGCATATGAAACAAGTACTGGAATTTATTTTGATGTATCAAAACTAGATAAATATCCTGTTTTATCAAATAATAGTGTTGAAGGACAAGAAGCAGGGGCAAGAATAGAGATAGACCCTGAAAAGAAAAATCCATATGACTTTGCTATATGGATAAAAGCTCCTGATAACCATATTATGAAATGGGATAGTCCATGGGGAAAATCCTATCCTGGATGGCATATAGAATGTTCTGCAATGAGTAGAAGATTTTTAGGTGAAAATTTTGATATTCATACAGGTGGAGTTGATCATATTCCAGTACATCATGAAAATGAAATAGCTCAATGCAAAGGAGCTTTTGGACACAATCCAGCAAATTACTGGATGCACTGTGAATTCTTACTAGTTGATGGAGGAAAGATGTCAAAATCACTAGGAAATGTGTATACAATTTCTGAGTTACAAGAAAAAGGAATTGAACCATTAGCATTTAAAATGTTTTGCTTTAGTTCTCATTATAGAAATAAATTAAACTTTACATGGGAAGGTGTAAAAGCATCAGCAAAATCATTAGAAAGATTACGTAATGGATATCAACTTCACAAAAATGGAAAAGATGCTTTGTCTGATGTAGATAAAGAAAATTTATCGCATATAGAAGAAAAATTCCATCAAGCAATAAATGATGATTTAAACATGCCTCTTGCATTAAGCTTTGTTTGGGAAGCTACTAGATATGAAAAAAAATCACCAGAAATTGCAAAATTACTTGAAAAGTTTGATACAGTTTTAGGATTAGAGATAGATAAAATGTATAACACAGAACACGAAATACCAGATGAAATACTAGAATTAGTTGACCAAAGGAAACAAGCTAGATTAAATAAAGACTGGGTTAAATCAGATGAATTAAGAGATTTAATTCAATCAAAAGGATATACAATAAAAGATACAAAAGATGGAATGGAAATAACGAAGTGAATATAATATAAAAAAATGCACATACTAAAAAAAGAGGTATGTGTATTTTTATGAGTGAAAAAGATTTAAATAAAGAATTTGTCCCTGAATATTTTACATGGGTAACAATGGAAGAACAAAAGAAAAAAGTAGAAAGATTAGAAAAAATTACAAAAAAGAACGAAAAAGAGAGAAAAAATAGATAAAAATCAAGAAAATAAAAAAAATTAATGGATAGATGGTCAAAAAAAGTAAAATTTAGACTTGAAATAAATAAAAATTGTATTATAATATTATTATAGGTCAAAGAAAGTCAAAGTCAATACAAAGGAGGATATAAAGATGAGAATGTCAGATTTAATAGAAGAGTTTATAAAAGATTTATTCGATGAAAATGAGCTAGTAGAAATACAACGAAATGATTTAGCAGAACAATTTCATTGTGTGCCATCACAAATAAATTATGTAATATCAACAAGATTTAAACCTTCACAAGGATATTATGTTGAAAGCAGAAGAGGTGGCGGTGGAAGTATAAAAATAAAAAAAATTAATACAACAAAATCGGATTATATTATGCATATAATAAATAACATAGGAAATTCAATAACAAGCAATGAAGTTGATATATTGTTAAGTGACTTTCTAAGCTATGATTTTGTAACTAAAAAAGAAGCAAAACTTTTAAAAGTTGCAACTAGTGACAATGTGTTAAGACTTGGAAAAGACATAAAAGATGAAATAAGAGCAAGAATATTAAAAAATATGTTATTAAATATAGAGGAGGATTGATTAAAATGATATGTGATAATTGCGGAAAAAGAGAAGCAACTGTTAGATATTCAGAAAATATTAATGGTGTTAAAAGAAATTTAAATTTGTGCCATGAGTGTAGTGAAAAATTAGGAATAAATGAAATAGGTTTTAGTATGCCAATAGGAATATCTGACTTTTTTGGTGGCTTTTTTGACAATTTTACATCTGACGAATTTGCACCACTATTAGAACAAACAAAAACTATAAAATGTAATAATTGTGGATTTACATTTGAAGATATTATTAATAGTGGAAAACTTGGCTGTGGAGAGTGCTATGAGACATTCGAAAGTAGAATAGAACCATTAATGAGAGAATTACAAGGAAGTAATAAACATGAGGGAAGACTAGGAAAGAATAGAGAACATATAAATAACGAAGAAAAAAATGAAAAGAAAGTAGAAAAAAATAACGAAATAGATAAGTTAAAAGAAGAATTAAAAAAAGCAATAAAAGAAGAAAGATATGAAGATGCTGCAAAGTTAAGAGATGAAATAGCCAAAAAAGAAAAATAGAAAGAGGTAAAAAAATATGAACTGGTATTTACAAAGTGGAAAAGATTCAGATGTAGTTATAAGTTCAAAAATAAAATTTTTTAGAAATTTATCTGGATTTAAATTTAATTTAAAAAGTAAAAAAGAAATAGAAAATCTTAAAAATACAATAAAAGAAAATTTATATAGAGTTGGATATGAATTGAATTTCTTAGAACTAATTGATATGGATGAAATTACAAGAAAAAGCCTTATAGAAAAAAATATTTTAACTAAAAAATATGTTTCAAAAAACACTGAAGATGGAGCCATTTTAATAAATAATGATGAAAACATTTGTATATTATTAAATGATGAAGATAACTTGAAGATACAGGTGTTTTCAGCAGGATTTGAGCTTACAAATACTTTAAATTATGCAATAGAACTTGATGAAAAATTACAAGAAACATTTGGATATCAAACAAATAAAAAATATGGATACTTAACAACTGATTTAAGAAATTGTGGAACAGGGCTAAGAGCATCAGCTATATTACATTTACCAGGATTAGTGAAAACAGGCAATATGAATAAAATAAAATCAACATTAAGTAGTTTAAGTATTACTATAAAAGATGTAGGAATGGATATGTATGAGCTATCAAATAAACAAACATTAGGATTAACAGAACAGACAATAGTTAGAAATTTAAATGTTGTAATACAAAAAATAATTGAGCAAGAAAGAGAAGCAAGAAAATTTTTAACAAAGGATAAAATAGATATAGAAGATGTTATTTTTAGAAGTTTTGGGATTTTAGAAAATTGCAAAAAAATAAGTTTAGAAGAATCAGATTCACTTATTTCTAATATAAAACTAGGTACAGATTTAGGAATTTTAAATAAAGTATCTGATTGTAAAATAATGAAGTTAATCTTATATAGTAAACCTGCTAATATGCAAAAAATGTTGGGAGAACAATATGACAAGTTAGAACAAAATATAAAAAGAGCTGAAGTTATTCAAAATATTATAAGAGAGGAGTGATAATATGACATATAAATTTACTAATAGAGCTAAAAAAGCCGTAGAAATTGCTAACGACATAGCTAAAGAATTAGGCCATAATTATATAGGAACAGAACATTTATTATATGGTTTAAGAGAAGAATCTACAGGTGTAGCTGCAAAAGTATTAGAAAATCAAAACATTACATCAGAAGATATTATATCTAAAATTGAAGAGCTAATTGGAAGAGAAGAACCAATAGGTGAAACAATAGGGTTTACACCAAGAACAAAAAGAGTAATAGAAAATGCTTTTATTGAGTCAAGAAAATTAGGATATAACTTTATAGGAACCGAACATTTATTAATAGGGATATTAAAAGAAGGAGATAGTATTGCTGCAAGAATTTTATTAGACTTAAATGCAAACCTTCCTAAATTATATAATGAAATAATAAAAATAATTAATGAAGAAGAAATATCTAATGAGGAAGATATAGATAATAACAAGAATAAAAGAAAAGGTAGCTTTAATTCTACACCAACTTTAAACCAATTTGGAGATGATTTAACTAAAAAAGCAGAAGCTGGAAAGTTAGATCCAATAATTGGTAGAAATAATGAAATAGAAAGAGTAATTCAAATTTTATCAAGAAGAACAAAAAATAATCCGTGCTTAATAGGAGAGCCAGGAGTAGGAAAGACAGCTGTAGTAGAAGGATTAGCTGAAAAAATTGTATCAGGTGATGTACCAGAGATTTTAAAAAATAAAAGAGTTGTAACTGTTGATATGTCTAGCATGGTAGCAGGAGCTAAATATAGAGGAGACTTCGAAGAAAGGATAAAGAAAGCCTTAAATGAAGTAAAAAAGGCTGGAGATGTAATTCTATTTATAGATGAAATTCATACAATAGTTGGAGCAGGTTCAGCAGAAGGAGCAATAGATGCAGCTAATATTTTAAAACCATTACTTGCAAGAGGAGAAATTCAATTAGTTGGTGCCACAACTTTGAATGAATATAGAAAATATATAGAAAAAGATTCTGCATTAGAAAGAAGATTTAGCCCTGTAACAGTTCAAGAGCCAAGTAAACCTGATACTATAAAAATATTAAAAGGTATTAGAGATAAATATGAAGCTCATCATAATGTAAAAATTACAGATGAAGCAATAGA
>AUXO013207328.1_pt1 | contig 11278 bp, 9 predicted proteins | sample 768731 | NCBI WGS metagenome assembly AUXO01 (sample SAMN02715735, study PRJNA202380) | gut metagenome | biome: sheep rumen | host: Ovis aries | place: New Zealand: Palmerston North | reverse complement strand
TCAACTTCATTATTTAATTTTTCATCTCTAAAAATAGTAAGTGGAATATGTTTATATTCAAAAATTTTTTTAATTAAATCAAAGTTAGTAGATCTATCAATTAAAATTACAAAATCACTAAATTCACAATTTCTTAACTCATTTGTTTCTTTATCAACAACTTGAAATTTGGTCTTAATTTTTTTTAAGATATCATCTGCCATGGAAAAGATTTCAACTTCATCATTACTATATTCATAACCTTTGTCAACTTCATAATTTAATATTTCCATATTGTAGTTTTGATTAGCACATATTTTATCATAACTGTGATTGCCATATACCATCGCATGGCCATTATTATAATCAGCTCCACCATATTCACTAGTCATAACTGATCCAAAACATAGGTTAATATTATTTAATACTTCAGATCTTGATCTAAAATTTTTATTTAAGTCAATTTTATATCCACCTATATTTTTGGAATAATTAAAATATTTTTCTTTAAATATATTTGGATTAGCATTTCTAAATCGATAAATAGACTGTTTGATATCTCCGACCATATAAACATTATTATTACTAATAAGACCAATAAAATATTCTTGCAAATCACTAGTATCTTGATACTCATCAATCATTATCTCATTATAAGAATTTTTTAAACAATTTCGTATTTCTAAATTATTTTCTAACAAATTAATAAGCATCTTAGTAATATCATTAAATTCATATAAATAATAATTATTTTTATATTCCATTATTTTACTATCAAAAACATTTAAAATTTCAATTATAATATTAGAATAATCTTGAGTAAGAATTAAAGATTTTTTCATTTCTTCACAACTACCATAAATTAATAATGATTTAATAGATTTAAGCTCATCTGATAAATTTTCTTTTAAAGTCTTCAAATCTTCATCACATTCTTTGGGTAAATTTGGAAGTCTAAAATTAATATTTAAAACTATATCATCATAATTATTAGACTCAAGTAATTTATTAATAGAACACTTTACTTTTTCATAATAATCATAATCAATATTTGAAATTGAATCTAAAATATCATTTATAAAATTAAATCTATCACAAATAATATCTTCAAATTCATGTATTTCACTATTTATAAACTTATCACTATAAAATCTATCATAATTGTGAAAAAATTCATTCTTATTAACCAATAAATTACTTTTTTCATAAATATTTAAAATATACTCTTTTATATCATTATCATCTTTAGTACAAAAAGTGTTAATTAAATTAATAAACAAAGTATTTTTGCTATTATAAAAAGATTCAAAAACTTCATCTAATATTCTCTTTTTCTCCAAAAAAATAATACTAGAATCAATAATACTTATATCTTTTGGAATATTTAAATTTTGATGATATCTTCTGACGATAGAAAGTGCAAAACTATCAAAAGTAGTAATATAAGCCTCATCAATTAAATCAAGTTGTTTTTTATATTTAATATCTTTTTTCAATTTTTTACGAATACGTTCTCGCATCTCCATAGCGGCTTTATTAGTAAAAGTTAAGATAAGCAAATTATTAATGTTAACTCCATCATTAATTTTTCTAATAACACGCTCAGATAATACAGCAGTTTTACCAGAACCAGCACCAGCACTTACAATAATAGAAGTTTTGTCATGCATAATCGCATCTTGTTGTTCTAAAGTCCAATTCACTTATCATCATCTCCTAAAAATTCCAAATTTTTATATTCGTGTAAATTAACAATATCATGATTTTTCATAAAACAAATATCTGAATAATTACAATATTCACATCCTACTAAATTTTTAATACCTATTTGCTTTGGATTAATAGAAAAATCTTGGTTTAAAATTAAATTAATTGCTTCATCTATTTTAGACTCAGTAATTTTTAAAATTTTATCTAACATATCCTTATTAAAAATCTTAGTATACGCATAAAAACCTTTTGATGAAACCTTCATACTTTTGATTAATTTACTATCAGTATAGGTAGTATCAAATAGTTTTAAATCAGCTTCTATAGAACTACTATAGCCCTGTAACTTTAAATTATCATATTTTAAATCATCACTTAATTTTCCAGGAATCCTATTGATTTCATTATTTAAAATTTTTTGTAAATAAATTCCTACTATTTTAGAATTTGAAAGTTTATCAATTTTTTTACTTAACAAAGCATATATAGAAAGCTGCATATCTATACCATAAATAATATTATTTAAATTCAAATTAGTATTACCTGTTTTGTAATCAATAATAGAAAATAGTTCATTCCTACTATCATATAAAATTTTATCAATTATCCCTTTAAATTCAATGCTAAAATTATTGCGACTATAATCTATAGAAATAAAATGCTCAAATAATTTTTCATGAAAAGTAGTAAACTCATCTTGTTTTTTGATAGAAGAAATAATATATAATAAATCATTCTTTAATTTATTAATAAAAAAATCTTCTTTATTACTTTTTACTTCATAATTTAATTTAACATAATTATCATAAATAACCTCAAAATCAAAATCATCATCATACATATGAGATAAAACATTATGAAATAAATTTCCAATAAATTGAAAAAAATTGGACTCAGAATAATTTAATTTCAAAATATTTTCAATATAAAATCTAAATTGACATTTAAAAAAATTATTTAAACTTGAATAAGACAAAGATAATTTATTATCTAAATATGAAGAAAATAAAAATTTATCAATGCCTTTAAAACAATTATCATACTTACCATACAAAATATCACTATAAGAATTATAAAAAATAGATAAATTATCAGACTTAGAACCATATTTTATATAATTATCTAAATATGAAGATAAAACAAGTTTATTATCTAAATTAGAATATGAATAAGAAATATCAGGATTAACAACATTTAAAGATAAATCATCAATAATAACAGATGGATAAAAAGTTGAATTAAATGAATTTAACTTATAACTAATATATAAATTCTTAATAGAAGTAATTTTCTTAACAACATAATCATATTCATATTTATTTTTATTAAAAGTATCCTCTAATAGAATATATTTTTTTAAATCATCAGAAATAAAATCATCATCTTTATATAACTTAGGATAATTATTTTGATTAAAGCCTAATAAAAACACATATTCATCGTCAAAAAAATAATCATTAAAATCAACTAGTTCAATTTTATATTTTAAAACATCTTTTTTTATCAAAGTATTCTTAAATTCATTTATTATTAAATCCTTTACTTCTAAATAATTATCACACCAATTATATTTATTACAAATAGATACAATTTGATTATATAAAGAAACAATATTATTATCATTAAAATCAAAATTTGCTTTTAACCAATCAAGAGTAGTTGAAATATTATTATCATATCTGTCAATAAAAGAACTTACCATTTTAGTAGAAAATAAATATTCATCTTTTTCAATAGGAAGATTATATAATTTAAAAATTCTATTAATAACACTATTGTATTCAGAAGAATAATTAATAAGCTTTATTTTATTAATAGAAATTCCATCATCAATTAATTTACAAATCTTACAAGCACACCATCTAACTTCATCATCAATAAAACTAAACATATTTACTTCTGGAAAAATATCATGAGATTTGTATTTAACAAATTCAACATTTAAACCTTCAAACATTTTTTTATCTAACAATGATAGATAATCATAAAAAACATATATTTTTTTATTATTTATATAATCCAAAAATAAATCATTAAAAATTAGTAATTTATTATCAATTAAATCTTTTTTTATACTAACTAAATAATCTAAAATAGATACATCATATTTTTCACAATTAACATAATAAATATATTTAAGAATTTCACAAGCATTATTATAATTTAAATTATAATTTTTCATAACAAAAAAAATAGTTTTTGAATTATAATCAAAAAAATAATTTTTCTTAAATTCACTTAAAGATATATATTTTATATTCAATAATTTATTTGAATAAAAATTTAATAATCTATTTTTTAATCTATCTGATACAACTAAAATAGAATTATTTTCAACATCAAAATCGAACATAAGTATCACCAAAAATATTATAGCACGTAATTGATTTAAAAAAAAATATATGATAAAATATTAACTATGAAAGGAAGTCTTTTTATGAAAAATAAGCAAATTCCTAAAAAAAATTACATTATATTATCAATAATAGTAATCATTACAATTGTACTAACATTATTAGCAAGAAATACATACTTAGAGTATAAAAAAGCAAATGAAAAAAATAGTGTTATGGCTAACTTTTTAGTAGTTTTAAATGAAGAAGAATTTAAAAACTATGCATTAGAAAATCAAAATGCGATAATATATTTTTCTGATTCAAAAGATGAAACAAAAAATAATTTTGAAGAAGAATTGAAAAAATTAATCAGTCAAGCAGAAATTGAAAATCAAATGTTATTCTTAAACTATACAAAGATGGATAATAAAAAAATAAATAACTTTAAAAATAAATACTTTGATGAAGGCCAAAAAGAAAAAAATATAGGTCAATTTACCAACATATTCATTATGGAAAATGGAAAAATCACAACAGTTTTATATGATGAAAAAAAAGAAATAAATATAGATGATGTAATTGATTTATTCACAAGCAAAGGAATAATAGCGCAAGCATGATAAATGTAGTATTATATCAACCAGAAATTCCTGGAAATACAGGAAATATAATGAGAACTTGTGCTGGAACAGGCACTAAATTACACATCATAAAACCAATTGGATTTTCACTAGAAGATAAATATGTAAAAAGGTCTGGAGTAAATTATATAGAATATTGTGATTATACAGTATATGAAAACTTTGAAGAATTTAAAGAAAAAAATAAAGGAACATATTATTATCTAACAAGATATGGCCAAAAACCACATGACTCATTTGACTATTCAAATAAAGATGAAAACATATACTTAATATTTGGAAAAGAAAGCACAGGAATCCCAAAAGAAATATTAAAAAATGATTTAGACCATTGTATGAGAATTCCAATGAATTCAAATATTAGAGCACTTAATTTATCAAATTCAGTGGCAATAATGGTATATGAAGTCCTAAGACAACAAAATTATAGAGATTTGTTACGATATGAACCATTTAAAGGCAAAGATTATTTATCAGAATAATTTTATAAATAACTATTGTTAAAAAAAATAAAAAATGATAATATATATAAAGAATAGAGAGGTGCGCTAGTATGGATATAGCAGAATTTATAAATGCTAATTCTGAAATTATAATTATTGTAGGAATAATAATTGTAATAATCTTAATAGGCTTTGTAGCACAACAAACAAAAATAGGTAAAAAAGTACTATTTAAAGATCAAAAAAATAATAGTAAAAATGATAAAAAAATTAACCTAAATGATAAAGAATTAAATAAACCACTAATAGAAAAACAAGAAAATAATATTCCAACATTGTTAGCAGGCATGAACGAAAAACCAATTAAAACAGATATATTTGATAACATCAAAACCAATTTTAATGAAGAACAACTATCTGTAACAGATGTTAACGAAAATCCAAATATTTCAGAAAAAGAACTTGAAATGACAGAGGATTTGTATACAACATTTGGTGACCAAAAAGAAGACGATTTAAAAATAGAAGAAGTAAATGATAATACTGATTTTAGAATAATGGAAGTCACAAAAAATGAGGATGGGCAAGTAGTAGCACCAACAAAAGAAGAAATAGATATGCTTTCTATGCCAATTGAATCAATAAAGACTAGTGAAAGTATTATTAACAAAGAAGAAAACATAAATGAAGATACAAATACAACTAATGATGAAATTCAATCAAATTTAACAGAAGAGCCAATAAAAGAAAATGAAGATGAACAAAAATACATCGAAGAAATAAATAAAATAGTTGATAACACTTATATACAAAATAGTGAAAAAGAAGAAAAACTTCAAAATGATGAAAAAGAATTAAATGAAGATGAAACATCAGACTTTGAATTTGAAAAAACTACATCATTAAAATTAGAAGAAATAAATGAACAAATAAAAAATCTTAAATTGGAAGATTTAGATAGTAATGAAGAAGAATTTATAGATAATCAAGAGATAGAAAAACAAAGTAAAAATTTAAGCATAAAATCTATTGATGAGATTATAAATGAAAAAAATAATTCACAAGATTAATATAAAATATATAAATTAAGTGAAAAAATTCACTTTTTTTCTTGAAAGAATTTGAAAAAAATGGAGGTAAACATGACAGTAGATAGTATAGTTGATTTACTAAAGAAAATGCTTGATGTTTTAATTGTATGGCTAGTTTTATATAATATATTAAAAAATTTAAGAAAAAATGTAAAAATGGTAATGTTATTTAAAGGTGTATTACTTATATTAGTATTGAAAATATTTAGTGATATATTACACTTAACAACAATAAGTTACTTATTAGATTACATAATTACTTGGGGACCATTAGCTTTAATAGTTATTTTTCAACCAGAAATTAGAAATGTACTAGAACAAATTGGAAGAAGCCAATTACTTGGAAGACATAAAATATTAACAGTTGATGAAAGAGAAAAAATGGTATATGAAATAGCAACAGCAATGGATCAATTAAGAAAAAATAGAATTGGCGCATTAATTGTAATCGAAAGAGATCAAAGTCTTAATGAATACATCGAAAAATCAAAAAAACTATATGCAGATATATCAAGTGAACTTTTAATAGCAATATTTTTCCCTAATAACCCACTACACGATGGTGGAGTAATAATTCAAGGGGATAAAATCACAAGTGCTAGAGCAGTATTTCCAACAAGTGACAACATGCACATTAGTAAAAGATTAGGAACAAGACATAGAGCTGCATTAGGTATTTCAGAAGAAACAGATTGTATATCACTTATCGTTTCTGAGGAAACAGGAAGAATTTCTATGGCTGTAAATTCTGAATTACATTACAATTTAACATTAGATGAATTAAAAATAATGTTATTAGAAGAATTGAGACCTAAAAAAATAGTACCAATTTATGAAGAAGATGAGGTGACAAAAGAAGATGATTAAAATATTAAAAAAAATCATACATGGTATTGGAACCTTTATAGATAAAAAAATTGTTGTACCAATTACAAAATTAATAGTAAAAATAACTAATTTATTTGATTCTTCAAGTAAAAAAATAGAAAATTGGTTATCGAAATCAAGTACATTACTTTTCATTTCATTACTATTTGCAATCGTTATATTCATAGTAATTGATCAAAAGGTACTATTCTTCTCAGAAAGTTCAGCGGAAGTTTTAAAAAGTCAACCAATAAATGTTATATATAATGATGAAGCATATGTAGTAGAGGGATTACCAAAAACAGTAGATATAACACTAATAGGTAGAAAAGCAGATTTATACTTTGCTAAACAATCTCCATCACACGAAGTTGTAGTTGACCTAACTGGTTTAAAACCAGGTACACACAAAGTAAATATTAAATATAATCAAGCTTTAGCATCAATTGATTACAATGTAAATCCTTCAAGTGCAACAGTAATAATATATCCAAAAGTATCAGAAACAAAGACATTAACTTATGATTTATTAAATCAAGATAGCTTAGATGATAGCATGGTAATTGATGATGTGATTTTAAATACAGATGAGGTTGTAGTAAAAGGTGCAGAATATCAATTAAAACAAGTTTCAACTGTAAAAGCATTAATAAATATTGATAATTTAGCAAGTAAAAATGTTGGAACAATATCATTATCAGATGTAGCTTTAAAAGCATATGATAAAGATGGAAATATAGTAGATATAGAAATCGTACCAGAAAAAGTATCAGCAGATATAACAATTTCATCACCAAGTAAAGAATTACCAATAAAAATAATTCCAAAAGGAAAAGTAGCATTTGGAAAAGCAATAAGTTCAATTAATGTAAGCGAAACGTCAGTTATAGCTTATGGTGATAAAGAAGTGCTAGACTCATTAACAAATATACCATTAGAAATTGATGTAAATGATTTAAATAATGAAAAACAATACAAATTAGAATTGAATAAACCAGTAGGAATCAAAAAATTAAGCGTAAACAATGTAACAGTTAATATAATGTTAGATAATGCAACATCAAAAGATTTAACAGGAATTGACATTAAATATAAGAATCTAGCAGATGGTTACACAGTTCAAGGAATAAGTGCAAATGATACAAATATCGATGTCACTATAAAAGGAGTATCATCAGTAATTGATAAAATAAATGCAGAAGATGTAACAGCATATTTAAATCTTGAAGGACTTACTGAAGGAGAACATGAAGTAGATGTTTTAGTAACAGGTGATGATGCAAAAGTAGAATACGTTGCTAAGACAAAAAAAGTAAAAATAAAAATAACAAAAAAATAATCAAGAAATTTCTTGATTATTTTTATTTGTTTTCAATATGACAAAATAAAGTATATATATTAATAATGCCAGATATTCCAACCAAAATATATATAAGATTTGACAACATACTTGCTTCACCAAAAATACTATCAACAAGATTAAAATTAAATAATCCTATTAAACCCCAGTTCAATGCACCAATTATACATAAAGTTAAAGCTATCTTTTGTAATGTTTCCATAAAATCTCCTTTCTATAAACTATTAATATAATTTACAAAAAAAATTAAAATATTCATCATAAATAAAAAAAATAAACAATATAATTAAGTGTAATTGATTATGAGGTGAAAAATGAAAAGAAAAATTTATTTAATTATTTGCGCTTTTTGTATTCTTTTTATAACTGGATGTGTGAAAACAAATGAAAAAAATATTGTGAAAAAAATAAAAAATAAAATTGAAGAAAATGATTCATACTATTTAAATGGAGAACTAGAAATAAATAATGCAGAATCAACATATAAATATGAAGTTGAATCGTCATATAAAAAAAATGATCTATATAGGGTAAAATTAAAAAATAAAAATAATAATCATGAACAAATAATTTTGAAAAATAAAGAAGGAGTATATGTACTAACACCATCACTAAATAAAAGTTTTAAATTTCAAAGCGATTGGCCATATAATAATTCTCAAAGTTACCTACTTCAGACATTGATTAAAGATATGGAAAAGGAAGATACCAAATATACAAAAGATAAAAATGAGTACATATTTACAACAAAAGCAGAATACTCTAACAATAAAGATTTAAAATATCAAAAAATATATATAGATAAAAATTTAGATGTAAAAAAAGTAGAAATATATGATGAAAAAGATAATCTTAAAATGAAAATGATATTTAATAATATAAAATATGGAGAAAATTTTAGTGAAAACTATTTTGAACTAAAAAATAATATGTCTATCTCAAATGAAGAAATAGAAGAAAGTAAAACAACTAGCAAAATAAGTGATATAGTATATCCAATGTATTTACCTAATAACACATATCTAACAGGACAAAATAAAGTAAATACCGATAATGGAGAAAGAGTTATATTAACATTTACAGGTGAAAAACCATTTACTTTTGTACAAGAAAATACTCATTATGAAAAAGAATTAAATACAATAAACATGACAGGAGAACCAATAATTCTAACAGATACAATTGGAGCAATTACAGATAATTCAGCAAGTTGGATAAGCAACAACATGGAATACTACATAATATCCGATAGTTTATCAAGTGAAGAATTAGTAAGCGTAGTACAATCAATAAGCGTAATGCCTGTTTCAAAATAAATACATTCAAAAATTTGAATGTATTTTTTTATAATACCAAAAAAACAAAAAATATTGATTTTATAAAAGAAAGTAGTTATAATTAAATTGGTGATATTATGGAGAAAAATAAACAAACAAATAAAAAAACAACAAATAAGAATACAGAAATTAAAAAGACAACAAATAAAAAGGCAACAAATGAAACAACAAATAAAAAAACAACAAATAATGAGAAGAAAAGTGAAATTAAAAAAGATACTGCAAAAATAACTAAGAAAAATGAAAAAAAAGTAACAGAAGAAAAAATAGTAGAAATTAAAAAAGAAAAGAAAAAAAATGAACCTGAAATTTCAAAAAAAGAACTTTTGACAAAAAAAGATCTAAGCACTGATGATGAAATCAAAATTGGAAATTTATTTAAAATAATATTAATAATATTAGTAATATTTGGATTATTTTATGTAATTACATATTATGGAGAAAAAAATAAAAAATTAAAGGCTTCAGCAAGTGATCCAAAAAATACTTATGTAGAAATTCAATATGATGAAATATTAGTTGGCTCAACATTAAATCAAAAAGAAGATGAGTATTATGTTTTAATATCAAAAGAAGATAATTATAAAAAATTTTATAAATCAATATCTACAATTATAAATAATAAAAAAAGATTATATTACTCATTTATAGATAATGGGTTAAATTCAAAATATATTACAAAAGAAGAAAGTAATTTAAATGTTAAAAATATTGAAGATTTGAAAATTAATAAAGATACATTATTGAAAATAAATAATCATGAGATAACAGAATCAGTTGAAGGAACAGAAAATATTATGAACAAATTTGTTGAAATAAACAAATAGAATGGATGATAAAATGGAAAAAAAAGAAAAAATGGAAAATGAACAAAATAAAATAATAAAAAAAAGTAAAAAAGAAAGTAAAAAAATTTCATTTTCCAAAGTAGAAATTTTTAGCTTTTTTATCATAACGATGATTATAAGCTTTATTGCAGGACTAAGTATAAAGAAAAATGATAAATCAGTAGAACTTGGAAGATATGAAAATGAATTACTTGAAAATTATAGATATATTATCAAAAATTATTATCAAGATATTGACTCAAGAGAATTAGTTTCATCAGCAGTTAAAGGAATGATCGGATACTTAAATATAAATGATCCATATGCAAATTATATAGATGCAGAAAATATAGATGAATTTGATATTGAAATTGAAGGAAATTATCAAGGAATAGGAATACAAATATCATATACTGAATCAAAAGAAATCATAATACAAAAAGTATTTGAAAATTCACCGGCAAAGAAAGCAGGAATAGAAGCCGGAGATATAATTATTGCTATCAATAATGAAGAAACTAATGGGATAACATTAGAAGAATTAAAACAAAAAGTAAAAAAAGCAGGTAAAGAAGATTTTAAAATAAAAATAAGAAGAGAAGAAAAAGAACTTGAATATACTGTAAAATCTGAAATGGTGGAACTAGAAACAGTCTCATCTAAAATAATAGATGAAGAATCTAAAAT
>AUXO013493022.1_pt1 | contig 11279 bp, 6 predicted proteins | sample 768731 | NCBI WGS metagenome assembly AUXO01 (sample SAMN02715735, study PRJNA202380) | gut metagenome | biome: sheep rumen | host: Ovis aries | place: New Zealand: Palmerston North | reverse complement strand
GGCGATCTGTCACTGGTATTCCCTCACAGGATCATGGTAGACCTCGATGAGATGATCCAGGCACTTGATAAGGTAACTCCCGGAATTGCATCCGAAGAGACTCTTATGTACGGCGTTGAAGTTAAGTTCTATTCCAACAAGGTAATCGTTGACAAGAATTTCGAGACCAGCATCAAGGGACTTCATGCAATTGGTGACGGAGCAGGTGTTACAAGAGGACTTCAGCAGGCCAGTGCCAACGGTATAAGCGTTGCTAGAAGTATCCTTGCAGCAAAAGAATAATGAGAATTTAACATATGAATTCGTGGCAGAATATTTTATCTAATACTAAAAGAATAAAAATATATGCGATAACTATACTGGCATGCCTTGTTCTTTCAGGGTGTGCCAACCCTTTTGAGGGTGGCAAAGACAGTATCAGCGTAGTCCTTACTACAGGTTTTTCCAAAGATGAGGTATTCCGTATAGAGGATATATCCTGCAGCCTTGCAGAAGTGGAAGTATACCTTGTGAATATGCAGAATTCCTACCAGAGTACTCTGGGGGATGGTATATGGGAGACTGACTCTTCACTTTCTGAGAACCTTAAGTCTTCATGCCTTGCCCGCCTTGCTCAGATCAAGACTATGGTACTTCTGGCTCAGCACAACGGGATCATGCTTGATGAGTCTGAGCAGAAAGCTGCGCTAAATGCTGCAAATGAATACTATGAATCTTTGTCAGAAGCTGATATCAAGGCAATGGACAATGTTACAAAAGATACTATACAAAATCTTTATGAAGAACAGGCCCTTGCAGGTAAGTTATATAAATATACGATAAGAGATATAAATCCTGAAGTAAGCGATGACGAGGCCAGAACGCTGACTGTCCAGCAGATCCTATTAAAAACCTATACAGTAGATGATAGCGGCAATCGCACCGCGATGTCTGACAGCGAGAAAAAAACTGTCTATGCAAAGATGGAAGAAATCGTCAAAGCACTTGATGAAGGTGCATCCTTCGAAAGCATGGTAGAAACCTATAATGAAGCTGATGAAGGAACCGTTTCTTTTGGTAAAGGCGAAGTTGATGAAAGTCTTGAGACGGCAGCTTTTAATCTGTCAACGGATCAGATTTCGGATATAATAGAAACAGAAGATGGTTATATGCTTATAAAGTGTGTTACTACCTTCGATAAGGAAGAGACAGAGCTTAATAAGATCCGAATAGCAGAAGAGCGAAGAAGTGAAGCTTTTGCTACAGAATATGATGAATTTGCCAAGGGACTTACCAAAGAGATCAACTCCTCCTTGTGGGATAGTATCACTTTATGCGATGATCCGGAAGTTACGACTAAGAACTTTTTTGATATATACAATAAGTATTTTGAGGATTAGGCGACATGGACAAAAGAGAGAACTGGATAGACAGCATAAAAGTTCTGGCATGTACTCTTATCCTTGTGGGGCATCTGGTCCAAGGACTTCAGCGCACGGGGATACTTGTGCGTAATGGAAAGTTTGCCTTTTTTCTCTGGTTTATATACCTGTTTCATGTACAGCTGTTTTTCCTGTGCAGTGGTTATCTGCATGAGAAAAAAGACAAGGCAGGGAGCCTTAGAGACTGGCTGCACTACATAGGTTATAAGCTTGTGGCGCTTGGTATCCCATACTTTTCTTTTTCACTTATTACCTGGCTTTTAAAAAGCCGATTCATAGATCTTGTTAATATAAGAACAGGACATCTGATAGCTTTTTTGTTTACATCGCCTGCTTTGGCTCAGTATTGGTATCTGTACACCCTGTTCTTTTTATTTCTCTTTATCCCAAATATCAAGAACAATAAGATACTTATACCTCTTGCTGTCGGATTCTTTGGCTTGTACCTGATATCAGGAAGACTTGTATTTAGTTTTGCTTTATATTCTATGGCACAGTACGGCTTTTGGTTCGTCCTTGGTATGCTGATGTGTAATCTTGGCTTTGGAGATCTGAAAAAATCTGCAAGCCTTATTTTTGCATCACTGGTTCTTATTATCATCTTTACAGGCACGTCCTGTGCATTATATTCATATGGATACAGAGCGACATTCACAATCTTTACGATCATCCTTGGAACGCTTGCCTGCCTGGGACTTTCAATGCTTTTTAGATATATAGAGGCGTGCGGCTTTTATAGCAGATTTGTAACCCTGATCGCAAAGTATTCCTTCCCAATATATTTATTACATACGATATATGCAGCCAGCGTCAGGACACTACTTATATTTACAGGTGTCAAGTCAGTATGGATACACCTGCTCCTTGGATTTACAGCAGGAACTGCAGGCTCTATACTTACCGCTTTCATATTTGAAAAGATGGTATACCCCGAGTTTATCTTCTATCCCTGGAAAGTCATAAAAAGAGTGATCAAAAATAGTAGAAATAACTGACCCGAAAATTACCGCTTAGGCGGCGTAGTATCACCAGGAAATTTACAGAAAGGGGCAGTTTATAAAAGTTTAAGAACTCCCTAAACCCGCATAAATACAGCAATAAGAGCTTTTTGTTAGCACTCGCACTATCTGAGTGCTAATTTTTTATTGACTTTTAGTCATCCGAGAATTAATATTACAAAGTAAACTAAATAAAAGTGCAAAGTGTTCCACATCTTGACGGAACGCTGCTAATAATAACTCAAACTTCACCCCTTACGGCTTGTTATTCTCAAAGGTTTGACGGGAGCACGTGAACTTCGGGCGGACAGAATATAAATTAGTGACACGCTTTTTAATCATTATATAAAATTCATGAGTGTGATATATGGATTTTTTATTCTGCCTGTGGTCCACATGTCTGAGCGAAGCGAGTTTGGACCACAGAATAAAAAATCCAGATATCATGCCATGAATTTATAGAATGATTAACAGCGTGGCGATAATTTATATTCTGTCCGCCCGAAGTTCACGTGCTCCCGTCAAGCCTTTGAGTGTATTCCATCGTCAAAGTGAGAAGTTTGAGCCTATCAATTTTTTTGTTTCAGGAGGCACCAGGAATGGCACAGAGAAAGGGTAATTTAAGTATTAATTCGGAGAATATGTTCCCGATCATCAAGAAATGGCTGTATTCAGACCATGATATCTTCTATCGTGAAGTAATCTCCAATGCTTGTGACGCTATCACAAAGGTCAGAAAGATGGATGCTATGGGAGATTATGAACTCCCTGAAGGCTTCAAACCCAGAGTAGATGTTGTTCTTAATGACAAGGATAAGACAGTTACAATTACCGATAACGGAATCGGTATGACAGCTGATGAAGTCGAAGAGTATATCAACCAGGTTGCATTCTCAGGAGCTACAGCATTCCTTGAGAAGTACAAGGACAAGGCTTCTGATGATCAGATCATCGGTCACTTCGGACTTGGTTTTTATTCTACATTTATGGTATCTGAGAGAGTAGATATCGATACTCTTTCCTATAAAGAAGGAAGCACAGCAGTTCACTGGACATGTGACGGATCATCTGAATTCGAGATGACAGACAGTGATAAGACTAGTGTAGGAACTACTATTACACTTCACCTTTCTGAGGACTGCCTTGAGTTCTGTAATGAATATAAGGCAAGAGAAGTTATTCAGAAGTATTGTTCATTCATGCCTTACGAAATCTACCTTTCCAAGGCAGAAGAAGATAGAACAGAGATTGTTAAGGAATCTGAGAAGCTTGACAGTGACGTAGTAATTGAAGAAGTCAAGGAAGAGGCTAAGCCTTCTGATGACAAGAAGGAAGAAAACAAGAAGGAAGAAAACAAGAAGCCTGAAGAAAAGAAGTTCAAGATCCGTCGTCGTCCACAGCTTCTTAATGATATACATCCTCTTTGGACCAAGACTCCTAATGACTGTACTAAGGATGAGTATCTTGAGTTCTACAGAAAGACATTCAACGATTACAAGGAGCCTCTGTTCTGGATCCACCTGAATATGGATTATCCATTTAACTTAAAGGGTATTCTTTACTTCCCTAAGATCAACATGGAGTTCGAGTCCATTGAAGGTGTTATCAAGCTTTATAACAACCAGGTATTCATCGCTGATAATATTAAGGAAGTAATCCCGGATTATCTGATGCTTCTTAAGGGTGTTATTGATTGTCCTGATCTTCCTCTTAACGTATCAAGATCAGCACTTCAGAATGATGGATTTGTTAAGAAGATCTCTGATTATATCAGTAAGAAGGTTGCTGATAAGCTTTCAGGCCTTTGCAAGACTGATAAAGAGAACTATGACAAGTATTGGGATGATATAGCTCCTTTCATCAAATATGGCTATCTCAAGGATGAGAAGTTTGCAGAGAAGATCAATGATTATATCCTCTTCAAGGATCTTGATGGCAAGTATTCTACACTTCCTGAAGCACTTCAGATCAATAAGGAAGCAGAAGAAGAGGCTGCCAAAGAGGGCGCTGTAGATGAAAATGGCAACAAGGTTGATGTTGACGTAGTTGATGAAACTGCTGAAAACAAGGCAGATGATGCTTCCAAGGATAAGGAAGAAGAGAAAAAAGAGGAAAAAGAGGAAAAAGAGCCTCGCACCATCTATTACGTAACAGATGAACAGCAGCAGAGCCAGTACATCAATATGTTCAAGGCTCACAAGATGACTGCTTTCATTCTTAATTCCAACATTGATACACCTTTCATGCAGTCAATAGAGCAGAAGAATCAGAACATCAAGTTCCAGAGAATCGATGCTGATCTTACTGATACATTTACAGCTAAGACATCCAAGAAGGCAGAGAAGGAACTTGAAGAGGCTGCTACTAAGCTTCAGGACAAGATGCGTAAGGCTGTTGATAACAATACTCTTACAGTCAAGATCCAGAAGATCAAGGACAAGAAGGTATCAGCGATCCTTACAGTATCTGAAGAGAGTCGTCGTATGCAGGATATGATGAAGATGTACGCTCTTAACGGAATGGGTTCTATGCCTGATATGTCCAAGGAAGGTCAGACACTTGTTCTTAATGCTAATCATGCACTTGTTAAGTATGTAATGGAGCATGAAGATGATAAGAACAATAAGATGATCTGCGAACAGCTCTATGACCTTGCCAGAATCCAGAATGCTCCACTTAGTGGTGATGACATGACAAAGTTCATAAACCGTTCCAACGACATTATGGTACTTCTTACTGAAGAAAAAAATTAATACTAAAAGTATAAAATGATTAAATCCCCGAAAATACGTAGAATATGTATTTCGGGGATTTTTGTGGTATCATAATTATATTAAATGCTTAGGCGGGGGACGTTTTTTTGAAAGAATGTATTGACCGGATATTAAAAGGACAGTTTGAGTATGACAGAGGTGAGCTTTCGTTTTCTTTCCTGCATCTCGAACTTAACATACATGAGGGAGAAGAGATAGAAGGATCTTTTACTGTTACAGGCCCTAAAGAGAAGCTATCAGAAGGGACAGTTTCCTCTACAGAGATCAGAATGGAGGTTCTTACTGACAGCTTTTCAGGAGAAAAGAGCGAGATCTCTTATCGTTTCCATGGAGAAGGCCTTACTGGTTCTGATGTCATAAAAGGCTATTTTCGAATTATCTCTAACAGGGGAGAGTATATGCTTCCCTTTACTGTAACGGTAGAACAGCCCAAGATATCTTCAAGCCTGGGAGATATCAGGAATCTGTTTCATTTTGCTAATCTTGCAAGGACGCATTGGGATGAGGCACTTCATCTATTTTATTCCAATCAGTTCCATTATATTTTTAAGGGCAATGATGCCCAGTACGAGAGCCTTTACAGAGGACTTGCCAAGGAGAACATGTCACAGCACAACATGGATGAGTTCCTTATTGCTATAAGTAAAAAGCACCCTGTGACCATTGAATGTGACGTGCAAAGCTTTGAGGAAGAGGCTCCAAGTCAGATCACAGACAGAAGTATCGTCCTAACCAAGGGAGGATGGGGATATGCTCATCTTAAGGTGGATTTTGAGGGGGACTTCCTGTATGGTGAGAAGAACTACCTGACAGATGATGATTTTCTTGGAAGTAAAGCCTATCTTCATTTTAGGATAGATCCTCAGTTTCTCCATGGTGGTCGAAACTTTGGATGTATAAAAATATATAATGAGTATACACATATCAAGATCCCTGTAACTGTATCTACAGTGGATTTTGATGAGAAAAAGCACAGCTCTTATGTAAGGAAAAAACGTCTTACACATGAACTTTTAAGATCATATCTTGCTTTCAGAGGAAGACGTGTATCCTCAAGGCAGTGGATGGCTGATACAGGCAAGCTTATAAGCCGCATGTTCACAGAGGATCCCGATGATATAGAGTTCAAACTGTATGGTGTTCACTTTCTTATAACGGCAGGAAGACTTAGTCAGGGACAATATATACTCGAGCAGATCATGCCGGAGATAGACAGACTGGCCCGCATTGGCAACGAATATGGACAGCAGACATACTGTTATTATCTCTATCTTCAGACTCTTATAAGCAGAGAAGAATCTGATATACAAAGAGCGACAGAACTTATAGAAGAGGTGTTCAAAAGGCATCCGGATAACTGGCGTATCGCATGGATACTAGGTTATGTATCTGATGAGTATTCACTTAATCCGCAGAATAAGTGGATGCTTCTCCAAAGTCAGTATGAGCGTGGATGTAACTCTCCTATTGTGTATATGGACGCTTTTACGATCCTTAAGAACAAGCCGGATCTTTTCCTTAGAATAGATGATTTTACTATATCTGTTCTTGAGTTTGCGGCAGATCAGGGCATACTTACTATACCTGTAATGGAGCAGGTTATATATCTGTCCGGCAATGCAAGAAGCTATGATAAACGTCTTGTTAAGATTCTGAAGGCATGTTACCAGAGTCAGGAGAGTGATGACGCGCTGCTTTCACTATGCTCTCTTTTGATGAAAGGTGAAAGGTGCGATAAGGAGAGCTATACATGGTATAGAAAAGGTGCACTCAAGCAGCTTCGTCTCACAAGACTATACGAATATTATATGATGTCCCTGCCTGAAGACGAGGATGGAAGAGCTATAGAAGATATACCAAGGGTTGTCCTTATGTATTTTTCCTATCAGAGTAGTCTTCCCTGGGACAAGAATGCACTTTTGTACAGATATATATATGAGCATAAGGATGATTATCCGGAGCTCTATGAATCTTACAGGTTCCAGATAGAGAAGTTCCTTGTGGGAGAGATTGAGAAAAAGCATATAAGTCCGGCTCTTGGCTGGTTGTATGAGCATGTAGTGACTGCCCAGATGATAGATGCTCAGAATGCACAGAAATTCCTTGCTATCCTGTATACCTGCAGAATAGTTGTAGAAGATCCTGATATACGTGAAGTAATAGTAATATATGATAAGTGCCGAAGCCAGATGCATTATGATGTTGTAGGCAGAATATGTGACCTTCCTTTATACGGAAGCGAGTATACGATACTTCTTGCTGATGCCAACGGAGACCGCCATGCAGCTTCTGCGCCGTATACTATTACCAAGCTTATGAATCCAAGAGATCTTATATCTCTTACAACACCTTATATTCAAAGCGGAACTGAGAACCTTGATCAGTTCCTGTGCGAGCTTGGAAGAAGCGCATATACCATAACGCTTGAGAATGCTTCAAGATACAGAGATCTTGCGGATTCAGATGTAATAAGAGAAGATGTCCGTGCACAGATAAGATCAGATCTTATAAGATTTTATTATGAGAATGATTTTATGAGACAGTTGTCGGAATATCTTAACATAATAGAGCCCGAGAAACTTACGCAAAGGCAGCGCGGCGAGATGCTGGAGCTCATGGTACTCACAGGCATGTTTGAAAAGGCTATAAAGTGGCTAAGGCGCTACGGCTGTTATAACATAGATCCTAAGATCATAATGCGCCTGTGTGGAAGAGCCTTTGATTATCAAAGAGACTATGGTGACATGGTTCTTAGCGAGATTGCATGGTATGCATTCCAGCAGGGCAAGTATGATGAACCTACCCTTTTGTTCTTGTGTAACTGTTTTAAGGGGACTATAAGGGAGATGAGAGATCTGTTCAAAGCGTCTGAATCCTATGGCATGGAGAACAGAGACCTTATGGAGAGAATCCTTGAGCAGATGCTATATACAGGTTCTTATCTGGGCGATCATGTGGAGCTTTATAAGAACTATGTTAGAACAGGCGCTTATCCTGATCTTGAGATAGCATATCTGTCACAGTGCTGTTATGACTATATGGTAAGAGACAAGGTTACAGAGCCTTACATCTACAGCCGTATAGAGGCGCTGTATAAAAGCGGGGCTTTGCTTCCTCTTGTTACCAAGATGGCTTATCTTAAGTTTTATGCTTATGCCGATCCTATCGAAAGAGAAGTTGTAGTCAAAAATCTTGAATCCTACAAAAAAGATAACGTGATCACAAGGAATAATGAGATATGTAAAGCTTTCCTCAAAGATCTTATGTCTCAGGATCTGTATTTCGGATTCTTTAAGAACTATGCTACATTGTCATCTATGATGTATTCATTTGCGGATAGGACTATTCTTGAATACCATACAAGACCGAACATCAGATGCAAGGTGCACTACCTTCTTATTACAGATGAGAACACAGATGATACCGGTGAGTATCAGGTCTGTGATCTAAGGCAGATGTATGATGGAATCTATGCTACAAGCTTTATAGTCTTCTACGGCGAGCAGATTCAGTATTATATTACAGAAGAACCCGAAGAAAGACTTGATGAAAATGGACATGTTAAGCCGCAAAAGCTTACAGAAAGCGGCGTTTTGTCTGTTACAGATGAGAATTTTACTGCAGGTCTTAGGCAGGGTATGTATGGCCTTATCAATGACATGATGATGTCTGAAGCACTAAATGATGACAGAGCGCAGTTCAAGCTCGCATCAGAATATTTTAAGAATAAATTCCTTGTGGAGGAGTTTTTTAAACCTGTATGATATTTGATACCAAAAAATCCAAAAGCTATGTACTAGGATATGATCTGTCCGATTCCTTCTGTCAGATCTCTTATCTGTCATCTGACAGTGATATGCCACAGACTTTGTCTGTTTTGGCAGGAGCTGAACTTTATAATATCCCTACAGTTCTCTCCAAAGAAAAAGGAACTTCCAACTGGTATTATGGCAAGGAAGCTCAAAAGAGAATCGAAGAAAATGGTGATATTGAGGTAAGAGGACTTATTGAGAAGGCCGGCAAGATGGACATGATAGAAGTTGATGGTACCGAGTATAATCCGGTAGCTCTTCTTTCTCTTTTTATCAAAAAGAGTCTGTCACTTTTGTCCATGGAGATGTCCATGGAGCTTGTCAAGGCAATTGTTTTTACAGCAAGAGATCTTGATGACAAGATGATAGAAGCCTTATCTGCGGTAGTAGAGAATCTGGGTCTTGATAGCTGCGATATCTTCTACCAAAGTTATGAAGAAAGTTTATATTATTATATGCTGTATCAGACAGAGGATCTGAAGAGACAGAACGTTGTAGCTGTAAGTTATGACTTTGGCAGGATGTATGTATATATGCTTCGTTATAACAGGGGACTTAGTCCTATCGTATCCTGCGTAGATACTTCGTATTATGATGATCTGGCTCTGGCTGATCCGGAGCTTCCAACTTCGCAGGAGAAGATTGATATGATGGATGAGCAGCTTTCATTCATCCTTCGTCATCTGATGGAGAATACGGTCGTTAATTCCGTATATCTTCTTGGTAACGGCTTCAGGTCACAATGGATGCATAAGAGTCTTAAATTCTTATGTACCGGCAGAAGGGTTTTTCTAGGCAATAATCTTTTTTCCAAAGGTGCGAGTATAGCTGCAAGGGAGAAGATAAGCCCCAGTAGTTTTGCTTCTGACTACGTATTTCTTAGGAAAGACAAGCTGTTCTATAATGTCGGAATGCTTGTTGATAAGTCCGGCAAAGAGGTATACCATGCCCTTTTGGATGCAGGAATATCCTGGTATGATGCCGCAGCTTCCATAAGTGTGATACTGGACAAGAAACCTGAACTTAAGCTGATCATGACATCAGTCATAGAAGGAACGCAGCACGAAGAGCTTTTGGAACTAAAAGAACTGCCCCAGCGGCCTGAGAGAACTACAAGGCTAAGGATAGATCTAAAAATGAAATCCGAAGAGATACTGACAGTATATGTTGAGGATCAGGGATTTGGAGAGATATTCCCTGCAAGTGGAATTACATGGAGCCTTGATGTTCCATGTAAGAGAAATATAGAAATAGAGAATATTATCTAAAAAATATTTGAGATATTGGTGGAGTTAGTATGAGCAATGTCAAAATGTGTGTCGGTGCCAGATCAGATACACCGTATTATATGAAGCACTTTGATACGCAGCTTTATAGCATAGAAGAGCTGTGCTACATCATTACCCAGAATGCTTTTTTATTGGAAGAGGAAGACTTCGATGATAATCTTATAGAATGGATAAGGGACCGCCTTCATCTTAATCCTCTTTCAGATATGCTTATAAATCTCAAAAACGGTAAGGCAGGTCTTTTTGAGATAGTCATGACGATCCTGGGCTACGTTGGCTACAATACAGAGAAGGAGATGAGAGAAGTCAGATCCTTGCTGGAACAAAGCTCTCACATGGATCAGTTTGACAAAAAGCTTAATAAAGCCCGTATGTATCTGGATCAGGGCAAGCTCTCAAGTGCAGAAGAAGAGTACAGATATCTTGAAGACAGCCTTCCGGATGGTGCTCTTAATGAACTTGCTGTTGTATATCACAATCAGGGCGTTATCCTTGCCAGAAAGTTCTACTTTATGGAGGCCGCAGAGCGCTTCAGGAAAGAATATGATATAGCTCATACCAAGAGTGCGCTAATGTCCTATATGTATGCTGTAAGAATATGCATGACAGAGAAGCAGTATATTGATTATATGGCCGACAATAAGGATGCATATCTTCTTTCGATGGAACTTGAAAAGAAGATGAGCGATGCAGGACTTATATATGATGCAGGCGAAGACAAGCATCAGCTTGCTACATTGTCTGTATACAAAGCAGAAGGTAATCTGACTGCTTATAAAGACGGAATGAATGAGATAATAAGAAATATGAAAGAAGAATATAGAGGTATGTGCAGCTGAAGTTTATCTTTTCTTTGGGAAAGGAATGAGTACAAGTTTGAAAGTGGAACGCTTTCAAACCCGAATTGGTGCCGCTCGCGACACCAATATCGAACCATTAGTCACTCGTTTCACTCGCGATATGAGGTTGAATTATGGGAATCCTG
>AUXO014986635.1_pt1 | contig 11280 bp, 8 predicted proteins | sample 768731 | NCBI WGS metagenome assembly AUXO01 (sample SAMN02715735, study PRJNA202380) | gut metagenome | biome: sheep rumen | host: Ovis aries | place: New Zealand: Palmerston North | reverse complement strand
TTCTTTGAATTCTTCAGGAGAATATTCTTTGTCTCATTCATTGTTTTCTTCAGAATCGTTTTTTTCTCAATCTTCTTTTTTTCATTCATTCTCTTCGTTGTTATTTCATTCTTTATTTTCATCTCATCACTTTTCTTCATGTTCTTTTACTTGTCAAAAAAGATTTTCTACTTCTTTTTGTTTTGCTGGATCGAAGTTGGTTATCGGAGTTTTGCTATTGATAACGAAAAATAGGTATATTAGCATTCAAACATCTCATCAGGAAATGATATAATTTTCATTATCACTTGTAAATCTAGATAAGAAAATTAGGAGTTTTGTCCTATCTTCTATGTCTATAGGTAAAGAATCAATGTCACTTTTTCTAATTCTATATGTGATGGGAAGTGTATCATACGATTTTGCAGTTTTTCAAAATTGATTTATATCTTTTAACCATGGATGTTCTCATTCGTCAATTTTCTTTTCTACTGGTAGGAATATTCAGCGAGACGGATCTAGTGGAATTGTATTTATGCTGCATTTTGCTAGTCATTTATAATAGCTTTCAAAATCATTTATATTTCAAATATCTATTTTAAAAGCATTATTTAGTCATTTATTAAATAGCATTTTTAGGCGTATATCTGCTACTTTATCTAAGTAGGACTCCAATAAAGATGAATCTATTTTTGAATAGTCAAAATTGTTATTATAAAGTTGTTCTAAGACATCCCCGATTGTCTTGTTCTTTGCTTTTGTGTATTGTAAGTAGAATTCTCGTTTTAAGTCATTTATTTGTTTGTCTTTCTCTAATTCGCTTAGGTTGGTATCGTCTCTGATTACTTGTAACCTTTCGTTGTATCATTCTCATAGCAGACTTTCATTAAATTTTAAATCATCATTTTCTCAAATTATTGTATTTACTGCTGGTAAACTGTTTATAAATAGAGATTCTAATTCATCTGCAATATTTTGAGCTATATTTATTGTACGATCAGCTTCTTTACCAATTTCGAAAGAGAGTAAAATATCGAATGCGTTTTTAGTTGTAGCTGGAATGCTGGTACTAGTTAGAGGAATTCATGTTAGGATGTTTTCTCAAGTGGTTGAAAGTTTATTATTAATATCCTCGTTTGTAATTGTGATGTCTTTCAGTATCTCCGTAGTTTTTTTTCAGTCTTTAGCACCTTCTTTTCATTTTAGATATGAAATTACTTTTTGAAAATAAGATAGGACATTCGAAGTTCAGGTTGTAAAATGAGAAATATCACATTCTGAAGAAAAATCTGTGGAATAAGGAGCTAATCATCAGATTTTGTTGTTGAGTTTTTCATATATTGCTTCGATGAAAGCTTTTTTAAAATTTTCATTATTTATTTTACTGAGACGGTTCTTAAAATCTCGTAGCCAGTCGTTATTTTCTAGTAAAGCTAAGTTTATTCATTCATCTTTTATGTAATCAAAATCTAAATCTGGTTGAATCTCTGTAAATTTGTCAATTAAGCTTTCTTCTCACAAAAAATATGGTTGATTGAAAAATCTATTAATTAATTCTGCATTTCTTTCTTCTCATTTTTCAAAATTATTGAGCAAGTTATTAGCAGTTATTTCTAGGTTTGCTCATTTAATAATGTTGGTTTTAAGTATTCATTCGTTTATATCTATGATTTTTTTCATATTGTATTGTGCTTGATTTCTCAAAATAAATACTACGAATTAATTATATTCAGAATGTAAAAATAGTCAAAATTTGGAGATTCTTTCTTTTGTTTTTATATTCCGTTTATATATTTTTAATATATAATATGTGTGCATCATATGTATTTGTTATTTATTATATAAAAGTCAAGTTTATTTTTTTGAGATATCTTCTTTTTTTAAATAAAAATATTATACAAGGGGCGTTATTATTTATTAAAATGGACTATGTCATACAAAATTTTTGGGTGTAAAGTTAATAAATATTTTCTTAATCAGCGATTAGATTATTTTTATAAAAATTGAAATAATCTAGATGATACTTTACTGATTGCCTCTTGTGTGGTGACGGATAGAGCAAAGAATAAATGGGTTAGAGAAGTGAAGCATGCGATTCAACAGTGATTGAATGTGGCTATTACATGATGTGGAAGTTTTTCTCGTTGAAATTTAGTATCTCAATCTGAATTCTATTCTATTTACCCGGAATTAAAGCAATATTCAGATAAAATTACACTTTTACCTGAAAGTCCATCAAAAAATTGATTTGAATATAAAATTTGATGAAAATCTTCTGTTTACACCAAACATTTTCTTATAGTACAGAATTGATGTGATAATCATTGTTCATTTTGTCTTACTGTGGCAAAAAGATGACCTCATGTGAGCAGGCCATTAGATGAAATAATTGAGGAAATCCATCAAATTGAAGCTCAATGATGAAAAGAAATTGTAATTACTGGAATAAATTTGGCAGCTCGGTGATGTTCAAATTCGACGAAACCAGATGAGACAAAATTTTCATGTTTGTTACGTGAAATTCTTAAACAAACGACTATTCCTAGGATTAGAATTTCTAGTATGTGACCTGAATATGCAAATGATGAATTTTTTGAAGTAGTTAGTGATGAGAGAATATTGCCTCATTTTCACTATTCGGTTCAAAGTTTTTCAGATAATATTTTGAAAAATATGTGAAGGCATTATTCAGCGAATGAATTGAAAGCTGTTCTTAGAAAAACAAGGAATTTAAAAAAGAAAAATCTGATTTCGATTTGAGCTGATGTTATAATTGGATTTCCTTGAGAAACTCAGTTAGATTTTTTAGAAACTTATAATTGAATTGAAGAATTTTGAATTACAAAATTGCACGCATTTCCATTTTCTGATCATACTCAAAGGGAAAGAATTCCGGCGTCATATTTACCGAATCAAGTGGAACAAAAAACTAAAAGAGAGAGAGAAAATAAACTTATTTCTAAATGAGACGAAATTAGAGAAATTTTTATAAAGAAAAATAAATGAACTGAGCATAAAGTTTTAATCGAGGAAAGAAGAAGCTGAAAGTGGAGATGATGGACGGAAAATTATATTCAAGTAGAAGTTGAATGAGATTATAATAGGGGTGAGATTATAGATTTTGTATTATAAAAAAGACCGTGTTGTCTACGGTCTTTCTTTACTATTATTCTTGAAATTTTTTTTTACGAATTAATGAATTTTCAAATTTATCGAGTTGGGGAGAAATCTGATTTGGAGCGAGATTCTTAGTTTTATCATCGGAAATGGCGTCTACGACATCAGATTTTTTTGTGACTTCAGCAAGTGGATTTTTCATTGCTTTTGAAAGATCTGAATCTGTTTTTTTAAGTTCTGTGGTCATTAGCAATTTGATGGGTAAAATGTTACAAATCAGCTATATTGATAGTTTGATTTAGTTTGTTTCCAAAATTATCTATAACTTCAACATCGATACTTTCTGACGTAGTTGTGAAAGATGCAAGTCTTCATTTGAATGATGTGATTATACTTCAATTGGCACTTATGCTTCATCAAGGAACTCATGATAGGTGATCATCAAATACTAGTGTAATTTGGTATTCTCATTCTCAGATTTCTTGTTTTTTGGATTGCTGTGTAACTAGGTAAGGCGCTTCATTATCGCTAGCCTCTAGGACGTCTGTAATACTATCGCTGTTCATATTTCCGTTGTTATCCATTGCTTGTACTGTGATTGTGTGATTCCCTGGTTCAAAATTCGATAGATCAATATCAGATGTTGCTAAATCTTCGGTTTGTCTTGTATAGTTCTTTGAAAATACGGAAGTTCAATCTACGTATATGGTTAGGCTTTTGAGTATCGCGCTACTTTTAACAGAATACATAATTGATGGTTTTGCAGAAATCTTTTGGTTAGATTCAGGATCGATGATTGATACAGTGATAGAGTCACTTACAGAAGGCTCTCTGTTCTCACAGTATCATTCTGGGATTTTTGTTAAAATATTTAAACCTCATCCTCATTCTACTTTAGCTCTGCTGGCTCGTCGTTCTTTTATGCTTTCCAGGTCGTTGTTTCCAGGCATAAATGATGATAGATTTATGAAGTATCAAACTTTTGTTTCTTCAGGAGGTGTCATAGGACTAACGAGTCATAGACAAGAAGCGTCATATTCATATCTGGTTACATCTCCATCAGATTCTTTTGGTAAATTATTTACGTATCACATTGTAGATACAATTAATTCACCAGGAGTGGTTTGTGATGGTAGTTTTCAAGTTAGTTTACAAATACTAATATTGGATGTCTCGACGTTTGGCATTTCTTTATTTACAATGTATCATCATTTTAGGAGTCCTCACAAGAATTCTTTTAGAGGTTGTGCATGAATGGTTCATCAGTAAGCATTTGAATTCATTGGAGAAGCATCTGCATTTCAGGCCCACATTAGTATCAAATTACCTGGCGTATATGCGGCTACTAATCAGTCTCTAGGGCGGTTTCATTTCTCGGTTTTCATGTTAGATGTTCAAGTTTTTAGTGCATAAGTCAATCCAGCTACATTAAATTTATTTACCCAACCGGCTAATCTGTTGGCAGGTTCTGAAAGTATTTTCCATATTAGATATCTAACTCATGCTGGGATTAAATCTTCAGATTCTTTTACTTCTTTTTTGTATAATACAGATCAATCAGCAGCAGTAATTTCTAGAATAGGATTAATTTCTGCTGGAGTTTCTGTAGTTAAATATCTATATGCGTTGGCAAATTCGAGAAGACTGATTTCTGCAGCTCATATTGCTAATGGATATCAGTAGTTCATATCATCGAGTAGAGGTAATCCTAAAGATTTTAGGAAAGGTTTAACAACAGTTTCTCATCATACAGCGAGGAACATTTTAATGGCTGGAATATTTCTACTATGTCATAATGCAGTTTTGAGAGGAAGCATTCATTCGAATTTGTTGTCAGCGTTGTTTGGTCTATCTGGACCTACTTGGAAATCGATATCGTAGATAGGTGTATCAAGAGTTAGAGGTAGTTTCATAAATCAGAGTGCATAAATTAATGGTTTTATAGAAGAACCTGATTGACGACGACTTTTTACCATGTCATTTTGTCATTGAATGTCTTCATTGAAATAATCTAATGATCCAACATAAGCGAGTACATCTCAATTGTCAGTATTAACATATAGTAAAGAAGAGTTGTTTGCTCAGTTTTCATATAATGTACGAACATTATTTCTGAAAGCTTCTTCAGCCATTTGTTGAATATTGTAATCTAAAGAAGTTTTAACAATTAAACCTCCCTCTAATACAGCATCTTCTCAATATTGTTCTTCAAGCAATTCTTTAATCCAGAAAACAAAATGAGGAGCTTTGATAGCGAAAGTTGCAGATTTGAATTCTACAGTTAATGATTCAATTTCAGCTTTTTTATATTCTTCTTCTGTAATATAGTCATCTTCAAACATTCTACTTAAGACTACGTCTTTTCTTCAGTTATAGAAAGTAACATAATATTCTTTACCGTCTCTAACTAGAGTGAAAGAACCTAATCATTGTAGAAGATTTACAGATGAGTTTCAGCTTTTTTTATTTGAGAAGTCGGCTTTTTGTATAGCATCTGAGAATTTTGCAATAATATCTTGTTTTAATGCTCCATCATAGGGATATTCAGTTCAAGCAACATCGGTAATTTTGAAATATCACATTAATTTTTTTCTTCCGCTTTCAGTGAGAGGTGAATATTGACCAGGTCATTTAGGTAATGATGCTAAAATTGCAGATTGAGCAATTGTTAAATCTTTGGCAGATACACCGAAGAAAGCTTTAGCTGCAGCTTCAACTCCAAATGAATTATTTCAGAATTCAATGTAATTTAGGTATAATTCCAAAACTTTCTTTTTCATTTCTTTTTTGGCTTCGGTATTGGAGAGGTTAGGATTTTCTTTTTTTACTTGTTTTTGGAATGTTGAATTTAATCTCTTTGCTAGTACAATTTGACGTAATTTATATGCAACTTTGTCAGTATAGTATCAGATTTTACTTTTGTTTGCGCTAGTTAATCCTGCTTTTAATTTGAAAACATTGGTCATAAGTTGCTGAGGTAATGTGGAAGCTCCTCACTTACCTTTTAATGCTGCACGGAAAATTCCCCAAGGATCTAATCATTCATGTTCCCAATAATTTTGATCCTCCATTGCAACGATAGCATTTATCATATGATCGGAAATCTTATCAATTTCTACATATTCACGGTTTTCATCAAAGAATTTATATAGTTCTACTCCATTTCTATCTTGGATGACGGTAGCTTGTGAGAAAACCATATCCTTAACCTGACTTACATCTGGTAGATTTTTAAATACATTTATTTCCATCCATATTGCTACAACTCATATTCAAGCAATTATAAGAAATAGAAGAAATATTCATAAAAATTTCCAAAATCAGAATTTCTTTTTTCAAGATATTTTTTTTGCTCATTCAGACCAATTTCTAGAGTTGTTGTTTAATTGTTTGTAAGCAAATATTGTGCGAGGAGTTGACATAAATAATTAGTTATTGCATAAAAAAGAAATCAGAACATTCCTGAATAATTTCATATTATTTATTCAAGTGTTAAAAACAAATGATTTTATATTCATTTTAATGCTTAATTTTAATTGTTAAGGTGATAGTAAAATAAAATAATAAAAAATGGGTTGACATTTTGAATCTCTTTATTAGAAGTAAAGGTGCATTCAAAAAAAGATTGATATGGGATCAAAACAAAAAAAGAATTATAGTGGGAAAATCAGATTTTCCGCTATTGTCCTACAGGAATTGTGGGGTAAACTTGGACTTACTCAAACGAGATCCCAAGAGGGATTGAATGAGTGGGGTGAAATGTTTTCGCCACCTTCTCAGTTTATGAATGATGAGAGTAGGTTGGCATTTGAAGCTTTTAGGGTAGATTTCTCTGAGATGTCTTCTGAGATATCTTCTGAGAAATCTCCTTCTACTGAGGGGGAAATATTTATTCCTGAAATTAAGGGAAGTCTCTTCATATGGGCACTTCTCTTTGAGATTGGTAAAGAGAAAGAATTATCATCTCTTCGTTATGTCTTTAAAGATGAAGTGACTGGTACTATTCTGCAGAAAGGACGGGAATTAGGAATCCTTTTTGAAGCAGGGGACTTTGATGAGATTTGCTCTTATCTTCAGACCAAGAGGTTGATTCGGACATCAGTAGAGGGGGTTCGAATAACTCCGGAATTCCATCACTTATTCCATAAGAAATTCGGAGCCTGGCTGGATTTTAGCGAGGCTTGAAAGGTTAAAAGTCGGGACAAGAGTGCTTGTTCCGATTTTTATTATTTTTTTGTAAAAACATTTTTGGTCCTTTAATTTTTGATTTTTTATGGATTATTGTTATAATTAAGTGTTGGAATTTATAATTTAATAATAGTTCTTGATGGCTTCTAATTATGAAATTTACCAGGAAATAAATGCTGATTTTAAAAAGAAAAATAATAATAAAAAGAATGCTAAGTATAAGTACTTTCTCATTTTGATTCTAATGTTTGTGTTTTCTATTCCATTTATTGTATTGTCTTTTATGAAATCGTACGAAAGTATATATAGTTTTGATAGTATATGACAGCCAGTTCAAATCCCAACGTCGTGATGAACTATCATACATGCTAATTGAGATATCGTGAATGTAGATTTTTTAGCAGAATATGATATTAAATGAAGGGTTTTAGCTACGGCTCAATATTGAGATAATATATTTCAAAGAGTATTGGGGTGAGCTTATCGTGAGGATAATATTATTAGGTACAAAGATGTTTGAATTTGATGGGGATTCTTAACTCAAGATGATTACGTGAAAAGATTTAAGCGAACATCACTTTCTAGATTTTTACTTCCTGAATATAAATCGTATGAAGATTATCTTTATATGAAGAATAGATTTTCATGGAATGATATAAATACTCATATGTCTCATAACCATTTAATTCCAGCAAATAGCCGTATTCAAAAGTTATTGCGTTGAATTAAAAAATGACAGTTTATTCATATAAAGTGATATTTAGTTAAATTACATTCAAATAGATGATATGAATTGGTATCTAGTTTGACAAGAGATGATCAGTGAGATGGAGCGTGTGAAACGATTTATGTAACGGATATATCACGATTAAGAGAAAAAAGATAATATTAATCTAAATTTAAATAATATTTTCTATCAGATTCGTTTAATTTTTCGATTGCATATCTAAGCATAGTTCTTGGCATTTTATTTGTATATTTATTGAGGAAATCTTTCAAAACTTTTTCATCTTTTTTTCAAACTTCTCTTAATAATCGTCATACAGCTTTGTGAATTAAATCATGTTTATGATTTAATAATATTTTTGAAATTTTTAGAGTATCATCAAATTCTCAGTTTTTTACAAAAGCCATAGTTGAAACTATAGCAATCCTTTGTTTTCGCATATTTTCATTTTCAGCTAACTCATATAATATTTTTCTATCTTTGCCCAAAAGATAATTTCATAAAATTTTATAACATACTAAGTCGACTAAATCTCGATTGTTAGAATATTTTAGGTGAGATAAGTAAAAATCAATAATCTTTTTTTGTTCATCATTTGATTTTTTCTTTGTAGCCAATTCATACTTATAGCAAAGAATCAAAAATCAAGTCATACGAACTTCATGATATTCAGATTTTAATAAATTTTCAATATCATCTAAATTACATTTTTCAAAATAATTTTTAGCGATTTCTCTTTGAGGAGGAATGGGTATTCATAAAAATTTATCTCATTCTCAGTATTCTCATTTTCAAGTTTTGAAAAATCTGGATAAAATTTTGGCTTTATCTGGATTTTTTATATTTTCTAGTTCTTGGATGATTGTTTTAAACATTATTTATTTTCTTATTAAATTGATTATTACCATTTCACTTTGGGTTCATAACCTGAGATTTAAAAATCTTCAAGTTCAGATTCATTGTGATACAAAAGCAGTTCTATCTCCACACTTATGTTCTCAATATGCATAATCATATATCAATCCTACAATTTTACGTATTCAATAGATTTGTCCATGGTGAGTATGTCATGCAACTTCCAAATCGATTGGATAGTTTTTTAATTTCTCTAACTTAATTGGTTTGTGAGTAATTAGTATTGTGAATACATTTTTTTTATTCTCTAATTTTATTTTACCTAATATATTTTCTATTGAATTTTTTCATCGTATTTTTTTGTCTACTACTCAAATAATTTGAATATGTTCTTTGTTTCCTTTATCATAATAGTAATTAAAACTTTCATTATTGAGTAATTTTATTCATGAAATTTTAGGGATATCTTTTATTACTTCTTTATCTCATATGATATCATGATTTCATATGACTGCGAATATAGGAATTTTCTTTATTGATTTGAAGAAAGAGAAATAATTTGCATATTGTTTATTCCCCTCATCTATTAAATCTCAAGCAATGATTACAAAATCAGGTTTTTCATTATTAATTCTATTTTTTATTTTATTAAAATAGTGTGTGGATAAAACATTATTAGCGTGAATGTCACTTACTAGAAGTATTTTTATGTTTTTGGCTATTTTTTTGCTTTTGATATTTAATTTAGTAATAGTTGTATGTAAAGAGTAATAAGTTCATAATGATATGATTATTATTAGTATTCATACAATAATTCGTGGGTTTATTTTATACCAAAGTGATATTAAATGTTCAATTAATAGTATGATCATGATAATTAAAAATATTCCACTGAGCCGACCCGTGATAGTTCATATTTGGTTTATAGTTTTATTTTTTCATTTATAAGTAAGTGTTAATGTAAGAATTATTGTAATGGCAAATAAGGGAATAAATGATGGAGTTTCATTATTATGAAAGATTACAAAAAATCTCCATGTTATATAATAAAATATTAAAATATATATCGGAATTAATATTGCTTTGAATCATAAATGCATAGTTAATAATCCTCTTTAAAAGATATTATTTTTTTGAATGTTTATATGTTTTATATCCAAATTTTCAATAATTGTCTAGATTTAGAATTATAAGATGGTTTAAATTTTTATTAAATTAATTATCACTATTTCACTTTGAGTTCATAGTCTGAATGGTAATCACCACGTTCAAATTCATTGGGTTACAAAGGCTGTTTTGTTTCAGAATCTGTATTCTCAGTAAAAATAATCATTAGCTAATCTAGATAATTCCATAATTCCGTAGAATTGTCCACGATGAGTATGTCATGCAACTTCTAAATCAATAGAGTAGTCTTGTAATTTTTCTAACCTGATTGGTTGATGAGTAATCAAAATTGTGAATAAATCTGAATTATTATTCATTTTAATACTGTTTATGATTTCTTTTTCAGAATTATTTCACCATAAAGTTTTATCAATCAGTCAAATGAGTTGTATTCAATTAATTTCTACGGTTTCATTATTTAAGAATTTTATTCCAGAGACTTCTGGAATCTTTTTAACAATTTCTGTATTTAACATTACATCATGATTTCATATTACTGCAAAAATTGGAGTGTTTTTTACGGATTTAAATGCTGAAAAATAATGTAGATATGTTTCGTTTGGCTTGTTCATTAAATCTCAGGCAATGATTACGAAATCTGGTTTTTCTGATTCTATAGTTTTTAATATTTTATTAATGTGAAAATCTTGTGTTATGTTTTCGACATGAATGTCGCTAACAAGCAAAATTTTTGTATTTTTCTGAATTTTATCGGATTGAATATTCAGATTTGTTGTTTTTGTATGTAAAGAAAAATATCAACCGGTAAGCAAAATTATTGCAATAATTCAGATGATTATCCAATGGTTAATTGGGTGCCGGAAATGTGATATTGCGTGGATGATTGCCAATATAACCAGTAGTAAAAATCAGAGTACAAAAATTCGAGAACTAGTAGTTCATAATATGTCTAGTATTTTGTTATTTCATTGATACATAAAATTTATTAGTACAAAAGCTGTAATGATAATTGCAATAATGAGAGGAATTAATTTTGAATTATTTCCACAAATTACGAAGAATCTCCATATAATGTAGAAAAACATTAATATGCAGAATGGAATTAACATAGCTAATAGCATGCGCATTAGGATTAAAAAAATATAAAATTAAATTTTAAGATTATTCTCTTTACAAAGTTTGTTTATAAATCTGAAAATACGATTAGGATAAATGATATAATGAAATTCTACATTATTAAAATCAGTTCTTCTTCTAATTATATGAGCAATAGTTACATCTCAAAG
>AUXO018613251.1_pt1 | contig 11281 bp, 8 predicted proteins | sample 768731 | NCBI WGS metagenome assembly AUXO01 (sample SAMN02715735, study PRJNA202380) | gut metagenome | biome: sheep rumen | host: Ovis aries | place: New Zealand: Palmerston North | reverse complement strand
CGGCAGGGAATCCAGGGAAAAAATCATTCTTCACCGGCGACCAGTTGAAAGGACTGGAATGCTTCTTACATGCCTCTAAAAGTGCGCTGAACGGCACATCATAAATATCATTGATGTTTTCCTTTGTGATGCCCAGGTCATCCAGCATCGCTTTCGCAACGATTCTGCTCTGTTCACGATCGCCAATCTGTGTACCAACTCCACCCTTTCCTCTTGCGCCTGAAAGGCAGATACCTCTCTGGAAGTAAGGAACGCACTCTTTCATCTGATACATACACTGTACCTTTCCTCCTCCACCAGAATGACCGCAAATCGTTACGTTTCCGGGATCACCGCCAAATGCAGCAATGTTTTCATGAATCCACTTAAGCGCCATGGCAACATCAAAAATGCCGACATTTGCGGAATTTGCAAACTCTTCGCCATAGTCCTCCAGATTCAGATGTCCGAGAATATTAAGACGGTGGTTGATGGAAACAAAAATAATATTTCCATAATGTGCCAGATTAAAGCCATCAAAAGAGACTTCCTCAAATGCATTTCCTGCAAAAAATCCACCGCCGTGAATAAAGACAAATACCGGCTTCTTTTCGTCATTCAGAGTCTTTGGCGCCCAGATATTCAGATTTTGACAATTCTCACTTTCCTTTTCCACAACATGGATTCCCCGGTAATAGAAGAAGGGATCCGTGGCACGAACCTGTGGAGAAATAGGACCATGCTGATATGCATTTTTTATGCCATCCCAGCATTTCGGTTCTTCCGGCATGTGAAAACGCTTAGCCTGGGCATACTCTACTCCCATGAAGATATTCATGTCACCATATGTCACCCCTCGGATTTTTCCATACTTCGTCTGAACAATGGGTCTTGTTTCTTCAAACACATATTGATTCATTAAGACATCCTCCTGATTGTATGTATCTTTCGTAAATCTCCTAATTTAGTATTCCTGGATACACTTAAACAAACTACTCAAAATGGACCGTTTCGCCTTTTTTCGCCGATTCAAAACAAGCTTCCATTAACCTTAGTACACGAAGTGCATGCCCTGTAGAAACGATTTGCTCTGCCTTTCCCTGACAACACTCAACAAAATTCTTATATAGTTCGTTTCGGTCAAAGTCAAACCGGGGAAGCGGAAGCTCCTGAATAGAACTCTTGGTACGCGGTGCCATCGTTTTTGTTAATCCAGAACCAGCTAGAACCGGGACAACATCAGAATCATATGTGGTAATTTTCTTTATCATCTTACCTTCACATGACCAGCCCTGGATCTCTGCAGAACCATCTTTTGCATATACGCTCCACATTGGAAGAGTGATAAAATGACATGTGTTGACCTCAAGCTGTACAGTAACACCACTCTCAAATGTCAGATGAACCATGATATTGTCATCACATTCTGCATTGTTTATATACTTCGCGTCACAGAACACTCTTACTATTTTCTCAGGGATCATCTTCACGATACGGTCAATGAGATGAACGCCCCAATCCAGCATCATTCCACCGCCATATTCCTTTTTTCCACGCCAGTCTCCCGGGATACCAAATGAACCCATAATCCGGCAGTGTATGTCAAATACATCTCCTAAAAGCTTTTCATCATAGATTTTCTTTACGATAAGATAATCCTCATCCCACTCCCTGTTCTGTCTGGGATAAAAAACAAGATTCTTTTCCTTTGCCACCTGAAGAACTTCTATCAGATCCTCGCTAGTAATCATAACCGGTTTTTCACAAAGAACATGCTTTCCCGCCTGCAACGCTTCAACAGCCATACTCTTATGGAGATGATTTGGTGTCGCAATTAATACTGCATCTACGGTATCATCCTGCAGCATAGCTTCATAATTCTCATAAACATAAATCTCGTTCTGTCTCGCCCACTCTCGGCGTTCTTCACGAATATCAGCAATCCCGGCAACTTCCATGATCTCCCCGATCCTAGTCGTCATAGGACTGTCATAACCATTATTATCTTTGATAATGCCGTTCCAGACCGCATTTCCTGTGCCGCTCTTGATTGCAATTGCATGACCGCTGCCCATACCGCCGCAGCCAACAATTCCTATTCTGAATAATCTGTCCATAGCTGTCCTTTCTTATTCAGAAAAAACTGAATAATTCATCCTTTTTCACGTCCATCACTTGCAAATCACCACTTGAATAAATAAGCAATATAATGGTTTACATAATGATAGACGGCTTCATACGCGTGTTCAAATTCCTCCTGCACATCATGGTGTACATTTCCCCATCCGAGATCATCACTTGTAAGGAACGCATCCGGGTACTTTAACATCTCAGTAATCATCGGGGTCAGAGTTTCATCCCCCAGGTCTTTTGAGCCTGTAGCCGAATAAATATGAAATTCAAGTCTTTTATCCATCACATAATCATGAAGATATTTAGCTGTCTCTTTGGTTTTCGTCTTCCCCCCGAGCACATCAAGAGCCCAACAGTCTCCAGAAAGAGGCATGAAATTGGCTATAATATCCAGATTATGCAAAAAAGCAAACCAAGTTGTTCCTCCACCCATCGAGAACCCGCCAAAAGCTCTATGCTTTCTTGACGCCTCAAGAGCTTCTGTGTCTACACCATCTGCATATGTTGAATACTTTGTCTCAACCGCAGGGATCAAATGTTCTCTTAATTCTTTCTGAAATCCGAGAACCAAGGATATTTCTGCATCATGATTGATCCCATTTCTTCTTAACTCCTGCGGGCTGCTGTTATAAAAAGTCGGAAAAACAGTAATGAACGGTTCAGTTCTGCCTTCAATGAACGCCTGGTCAAACACATTCTTTATCTGGCTGCAGTCAAGCCATGCGTCCGGATTTCCGCCTCCGCCGTGCATTAAGTAAAGAACATTGTATTTCTTTTCAGGAGTGTAGCCGTAAGGCAGATAAATATTGGCATACTTATATAACCGGTTCCCGTTCTCAGTTGTTGCAACATAGGTAAGTTTTTCAACGGTTCCCCGTCTGTCAATATCTTTCCATTTATGCAGATTCATTTTAGCTCCTTTCATCTAGTCTTCCTGAATACATTCATAGCACAGGTCGCGAACTGTCGGATGGATCTCCCCATAAGATTTAATCATATTGAGGACCTGTTGTCCGTAATAAATAGATATATGATTGATCGGATCAATTAATGCGTATGCGCCCGCTGCACCATCCCAGCCAAATTCACCAACAGGCGATTTAGCGCCTTCCGGACCAATATAGACACGAACCCCAAGACCGTACCCATACCCCGGCCGCAGTCCCATCTGAAACTGTTTTACCAGTTCCGGTGTCAAACGGTTTGTCCCCATCGCCTTGACAGATTCTTCTTTGAGAATTCTGTTACCAGTTGCGCCAACACCGCCACACGCCAGTGCATCTAAAAGCTTACTGTATTCGTCTACAGTCGTAGTGATGCCTGCACCTCCAGACTCGTAACAATCAGAAAGACGAAATGCATTTCCGCACTGCTTCTTCATTTCTCCAGTCTCAAAATCAAGAGCATATTGAGCAGACAGCCTCTCCTCTTCTCCTTTTGGGATCTGATACCAGATATCCTGCATTCCCAACGGATCAAAAACATTCTTTCTCATGTATTGCCCAAAAGTCATCCCGGTGATCACTTCGACAACTGCCGCAAGTACATCATGGCCAAGAGAATATGAATAGTGTGTGTTAGGTTCATAAAGAAGCGGATTCTCTGCAATTGCACGAACCATTTCTCTTGTAGAAGCATGAGGATCTTTTTCACGAAGAGCTATTATTGAATCTGAATTAATGTTATATCCAAGGCCTCCGGTCATAGACATCAGATTCCAAATCCGTATTGGATTCTTTGCACGAACTGTCGCTGTCTCTTTTGTGGGCATCTTCATTGGAAATTGGAATTTAAAGTCTGGATCATAATACATCTCACCATATTCCGGAAGATATTCGCTCACATCATCTTCAAGCCCAAGTTTCCCTTGTTCAATAAGCTGCATTACTCCTGTCATTGTCGCGATTTTTGACATAGAGTAAATATCATACAAATCATTCGGCGAAACGGGCGTTTTCATTTCATAGTCACTGAAACCAGTACTATACCGGTAAATGGTTTCATGACTTTTTTGAATTTTACAGTCGACTCCTGGAACACCATACGCTTTTTTAAGACTGTCAAGGTAATCTGTCAATTTTTGGAAATTCACTGCGGCCTCCTTATTTATCAAGAATGTCTTTAATGATTTCCGCACTGTGTGCAGCAAGTTCTATATAGTGATCTGTGATATAAATAACATCTCTTATGCTGTCAGTAAAACACCCCATAACTCGATGGAAGAACCACTCAACAGGAATGCAAAGAGCGCCTTCCCGCATGACTGCCTCACAATCCATGGAATAGATTTTATTGTCTAATACACATGCTATTGAGCCCTGCGCAAACTCTACAACACGTCCATCAGGAAGTATCAGTTCAGCAGTCCTTCCGTCTGCACTCATATTGCACTCAGCGCCAACCGCTTGGGAAATAAATGAAATCGGCGCATAGAAGTACTCTCCCCTAACAAGTTCTCCTCCATCGAGTCCATGATATTTCAGTTTTTGATGCAGGAAAGCCGGGACCTGAAGACGCACAGGTTTTGAATTTACCATGGCATTTTCTTTTCCAATAGCAAGAGCAATTCCAAAATCATCGCCTTTTCTGGGAAGCTTTGTGCCACCTTGAATAATACTGCCATTCTCATCTCTTCTTATACCGCTGAAACAATAATCCCAGACCAGTTCAGCATCGTCAAGCGTTTGGCCATGATCACGGTTTTTGATCACTCGAAGAGTAAAGTTTGCTTTCTTTCCTGTATAGAAGAAGTAGTTATCCTCGCCTTCGGTCATGATTTCAGGATACATTGTGCAATCATTAACAGCGGTCCAGTAAGAGACTGCATTTCTTACACTTTCGATATCATCCCTGCTCCTGTCAGGGTTTTTATCATAACCGTTAAATTCTGGCATACTGATAAACCCGGAGATTGGACCACGCGCTTTTGGATCTGTATTCTTTGCTCCACGCGGTGCTCCTCCGGGTGCCCCTGCCGTTGCAAACCCAGCGAACTTCTCTCCAAAGTGATGAACCATCATGCTGGTCATTCCGCCGCCCATTGACATTCCCTGAATAAAGACGCGCCCATCGTCAATATTATAGCGGGATTTTACGTTCTCAATTAGCTTCAGGATCAGATTACAATCTGCTCCTTCGACAAAAGAGGACTGGGGCTTTGGAAGAGGAAGACCACCCGGCCCCTCTTTCAACTCAGTCCCGTCTGCAAGTTTCGGAGTTCCCTCCCAGACATTCCAGAACTTGTGCTCATGTGCATTCGGGAAAACAACGATGAACCCTTCACGATCGGCTATGTATGTCCATGATGTGTAAATACACTGTCCCCATCCGGACATTAATCCGCCATGGCAACTGACAACTAGAGAAGTTTTCTTCTGAGGATCATATGTTTCCGGAACATACTCAAACCAGGTGTCCTCTTCTTCACCAAACAGAATCTCATGTTTTTCAACAAGATTCTTCGGATGAGGTTGAGAATTATTTCCGTTTTCATTTACAACAATATCGCTGCCGAATATCGATTCCGGTAAATAATCGCGATTGTTATCGTCTGGTGTTCCTGGACGAAGTAAAATTTTCCCTTCCATGTTCTTCTTCCTCCCTCAGATTCTATTAAATTCTTCTGCCAGTGTACGCACACCCATGTTATCATCCATATTGCTCATTTTCGGCTGCGTACAAAGCAGCATTGTACCCGGCTCCTCCTCTGTGTACGGTTTCCATACAGGGAGACCTTCTCCATTAGGATTGCCTGTTTTAGCAAAATTCGTCCAATAACTCATTTCCAATTCAGACAGTTTATAATCTTCTTCTGAATATTTTCTGAAATTTCTGCCGAGCGTTCCATGAAAATACCAAAGATCTGAGGAATGGAATGCTCCTTCTACTGATGGATTGCCGTTCTCATCCGGCAGATCATGGCAGAAGAAATAAAGATAAACGGGTTTTCTGTTATATATATTATGTACCTTAGCCCAATAGTGCGTGCCATACGAAGCACCTTCTGCCATCACATCATGATTACTGCAGCGTGCATCTTCGTCATTTTTTATGTCATAAAGGTCCCACGCCACATCTGCCGCATTGCAGAAGAATTGATTTACAGAAGCATGAAAAGCTTCTCTGCTCTTTTTGTAGCCCTCGCCAAAGGCAGCTCCTTCATGAGCGGTACTGCCTACCATATAAGGAATATCCAGATGTTTGTTTTCGATAATCATCTGCGACGGTTCCTCAAACAGGAAATAATTATCTAAACAGAATGATGGATGTATTCTGTTCGCCTGAGCATAAGCTAAAACCATTGCAGCAGGAAGATCACGCATCTCTTTCAAATTAGCGCAGAAGGCTGCTTTCTGGAATGCTAAGCCCTTCTTTTCTTCTTCTTCAAGCGTTGATGCTCGCATCAATGATACTATACCGCTTCCGGATACACTTATTGCTTTATTCACATATGACTTTGATAACGGACTAGTACAGTGAGCATGTACATTCCCGGCTCCTGCCGACTGACCAAAGATTGTTACATTTTTCGGATCCCCGCCGAAAAACTCAATGTTTTCATGTACCCATTTCAGTGCAGCTAACTGATCAAGAAGTCCATAGTTTCCACTGGCATGATAAGGGCTCTCCGCCGTCAGTTCCGGATGCGCTAAAAAGCCAAATACATTCAGCCGATAGCTAACATTAACATAAATTACACCCTTCTGTGCAATATATGCGCCATCATGTTCTGGCTCATGAGGAAATCCAGTACTGTCTCCACCACCATGAATATAAAACATTACAGGAAGCCTGTCATTCGATGATACAGCGGGCGTCCATATGTTTATATACAGACAATCTTCGCTAATTTCGATCTTAGAATAGTCAATCGGAAACTCTTTTACATAAAAGTCCATCATGGCTTTCATCTGCATAGCAGCCGGTTTATATTCTTTACATTCCAACACACCCGTCCACTTTTCCGGTTCTTCAGGCGCGCGCCATCTTAATTCTCCAACAGGCGGTTTTGCATAAGGAACACCTTTAAAAGACATAACGCCTTCTATCTGAGCCTTTGCTCCTTCAATAATGCCATATTTGGTTTTGACTCTTTCTAACATACTCCTAATGATGGTAAACGCTCCATCTTCCTCCTTTCTTCATCTTCTGATAATTCTCTGTTATCCCTTTACCGATCCGATTGTTATACCCTTTACAAACGATTTCTGGAAAAACGGATAAATAATCATAACCGGCAGTACAGCAATGACAGCTAGAGCCATACGAATACCGATAGAAGGAACCGCATCGAAATCCATCTGGTAACCGCGTGCAATTTGCTCCTGTAAAGTCGTTACACTGTCCAGAATAGATTTCATGTAGTTCTGGATGCCCCAAAGATCTGTCCTCTTCTGAATATAATAAATTCCGTTTGTCCAGTTGTTCCAATAACCGATAAATGTCATCAAAGCAAGGGTTCCGATAATCGGCTTGCAAAGCGGAATAACGACCTTTATCAGACACTTGAACTCACCAGCTCCATCAATTTTTGCAGCTTCTACGATTTCGTTTGAAACGTTTGTTGTAATATACGTTCTCATCATAATAACGTGGAAAGCGCTCATCATCAGTCCTGGTACAATCATTGCGGGCAGAGTATCCTTGATATGAAAAACATTGCTGTAAATCATATACGTGGGAACCAGACCGCCATTGAAAAGCATCGTAAAGAAAAGGTAAAATGCAAAGAATGCCTTTCCAAAGAGGTTGGTCCTGGAAAGTGGGTATGCATAAAGAATCGTTAACAGAAGATTCGCAGTTACTCCTATCGCAGAAATCACAACGCTCATCAGGTATGCTTTGGCCACCCCTCCACTTGCTACGAGAAGGTATTTATAGGCGTCAAAGCTTATGGTTGAGGGAAACAGAGAATACCCATTATGTATCAGTTCTTCCTCGGTAGTCAGCGAACTAGCAATGAGCAGCCAGAAAGGAATGATAACCACGATGACCAGCACCGCCATGAGTACATACTGGAATATGATAAATGGTTTGTTTTTTGTAATCATTGTCTGCCGTCCTTTCTCAGAATAGTGCGCTTTCCTTATCAATCTTATTGACAATAGCATTTGTCGTTACAACCAGCACAAATCCAAGAACAGCCTGGAACAGTCCTGCCGCGGAGGACCGACCGATACTGTTCTGCTCAAGAAGAGCACGATAAACAAAAGTATCTATAGTCTGTGTTGTGTTGTATAATAATCCACTGTGCATCGGGACCTGATAGAACAAGCCAAAATCTGAGTAACAGACTCTTCCGACTGCCATTATCAACAGGATTATAATAGTATGCCGCATACATGGAAGTGTAATACGTGTGATCTGCTGCCAGGTGCTTGCCCCGTCTACTACTGCAGCCTCGTAATAGGTTTTATCGATGCCTAGAATTGTCGAGTAATACAGAATAGACGTATATCCAACAGACATCCACAAATGAACAATAGTCAGAATAATCGGCCATGGTTTCGGTACATTATACCAGTAAACCGGTTCGATCCCGAATAACGGCAGAATCGTATTATTCATAAAGCCATTCTGTGCATTCAGGAATGCATACACAATATAGGAAACAATAATTGTGGAAAGCAGATACGGAATCAGAATGATAATCTGTGAAACATTTTTAAAGATCTTACTCTTGATCGTATCCAATGCAATTGCAATAATAAATCCTGACAAATTACCCAGAATGATAAAAGCCAGATTATACAAAAGAGTGTTCCTGAACATAATGTATGCATCTTTTGATGCAAACAGATATGTAAAGTTTGAAAACCCGCACCAGGGACTCTTTATAATGCCAATCGCATAATTAACTTTCTTAAAGGCAATAAGAATTCCGAACATCGGAAAGTAATTATTAATCAGCAAGTATGCAAAACCGGGCAGCAGCATAAGATACAATGGCCACCCTCTTTTTATTTTCATTAGGGCTTTTTTAGCTTTCACCTCTTGTAACCTCCTTCAGAAAAGTCTGGCTATTTGCACCATTATGACAATTCAAATTCCTTTATTTCAGTATTCCCTTGAAAGAAATCATCTTCTGCTGAGTCATTTCCTCCAGTGTACTGACGGCACCCTCTCTCCCGATTCCAGAATATTTATATCCTCCAAACGGTTGATGGGCCAGGCGGTAATTCCCGGTTCCTCCAATAATGCATGCACCTGCCTCAATCCGGTTAGCCACCTTTAATGCTGTTCCGATGTCAGAAGTAATTACCCCTGAAGACAGACCGTAAATAGTATTATTTGCAATCTCCAGCGCCTCATCCATCGTATCGAATTTGATCACCGGCCACACAGGGCCAAAACACTCCATATCCTTTGCAATATCAGCATCTTTGGGTGTTTTTATTACCGTAGGTTCGATAAAGGCACCTTTCCGATGCCCCCCAAGGACTAGTTCTCCGCCCTGCTCTATCGTGAGCTTGATCTGACGTTCAACCTCAATTGCATCCCTTTCTCTTACACAGGGGCCCATTTCAGTCTTGGGATCATGCGGATCCCCAACCACTGCTTCGGACAACCTCTTGGAAAGGTCGTTGACAAAACGATCGTAGATACCGCTCTGAACCAGGAAACGCTTACTGGCACAGCAGGTCTGTCCAGCATTTCCAATTCTCCCTGAAATGGTTTCTTCAAGAGCTTTCTCATAATCGGCATCATCAAAAATAATCAACGGGTCATTTCCACCGAGTTCGAGGGAAACCGGTCGAAGGGATTTTGAACAGGTCTCAGAAAGAGAAAGCCCTACCTGAGTGCTTCCGGTAAAACTTACCGCCGCAATTCGGCTGTCAGCAGCAGCCGCTGCTCCAATTACACTGCCTCTGCCTGTAACACAGCTTACAGCTTTTTTAGATACGCCTGCTTTATACAAAGTGTCTACTATAATGATCGCACTTCTCGGCGTCTTAGAAGAAGGCATTAAAACTACTGCATTACCTGTCACCAGCATTGGTGCCAGTTTGTGCGCTGCTAATTCACATGGATAATTGAATGGCACAATGTTTGCAAAAACACCCAGCGGTTCATGAATTGTAAATGCTACATCGCCTTCTGATCTCGCTTCTCCATTATATGGAAGTGTTTTTCCATAGAAAGTATATGCAGCTGCACTGTATATTCTGAATATGGCAGCATTTGCGTAGACTTCTGTCCGGCACTGCTCGATGGGTTTTCCGCCTTCTTCACACATAATCTCTGCAATCTCGTCAACCCGCTCTTCAAGAAGATTTGCATACTTCTCAAGGATTCTCATCCTCTCGTGAAGGGGAACCGCATTCCATTCTTTCTGACCTTCCACTGCATATGCAATCGCTCGATCCAGATCTTCCAGTGTCGCCTCTGGAACAGTATCTACAACTGTCCCGTATGTTGGATTTATTACTTCTGAAACAGCGCCGTTAGACGCATCACAATATTCACCGGCTATCAACATCTTCATGGCTTATCATCCTCCTATCATTACAGTTATTGATTCAGAATTCTGGTTACTCTGTCAATAGTTTCAAGGCACATCTGACCATTATGGAACGGACACTTCCCCGGGTTCAATTTATCAAAACCGTGCTGTCCATCAGACAGGTGTCCGCCAGTTTCATCAGAAAGCATATTATTGTACCAGTCTCCGGTTTCTTTGTTAACAAAGTATTTTTCTATAAAGTCAATCTGTTTCTCACAGGCATCCAGATATTTATCTTCATATGTCAGCTCATAACCGCAAAGCATAGCTGATACAGCTTCAGCCTGTGTCCACCATACATGTACATTGCCAGTTTCACCGGAAATCAGATCTACACCATTGTATAATGCTCCATTGGCATCAAATGCTGTGTTGACGATCTTATCCAGTACATCCTTTACAATCGTGTGAGCCTTTTTCTTTAGTTCATTATCGCCAATATCATTGACAATATTGATAATAAGGTAGCTCAGCTCACAGTCATGACCATAGCTTTGCCGGGTTCCTATTCTCTGGAAATCCTGTGATACAAGCGTCATAAAATTTCTATAGACCGGATCATAAAGCTTATCTAAAAGAAAACAAACCATGTCCAATAACGGTTGCTTGATTGTTTCATCATGTGTAGCCTGCCATAATCTGTAGTATGCCTGACACAGATGATGA